>Ga0070660_100000836_pt1 | contig 20489 bp, 15 predicted proteins | sample KBSC33metaG_FD_64670 | JGI IMG/M metagenome (GOLD analysis project Ga0070660, IMG submission 64670) | Corn rhizosphere microbial communities from Kellogg Biological Station, Michigan, USA - KBS C3-3 metaG | ecosystem: Host-associated > Plants > Roots > Rhizosphere > Soil ... | reverse complement strand
CGCGTACTTTGCTCAGGTACTCCGACGTGTGGACGAGACCCAGCTGCTCCCAGGTCGCGGCTTCAGGCTCAATCCAACGCGGGACGCGGCTCCGCAGGTTCTTTTGCGATTCATTCCGCGGAAACCGGTCCCCAATCGCCTCGCGCACGAGGTGATACTTCCGGGTGGGAAAGACGTGCAGCCCGATATCGATGTGATATCGGGGCGAGTACACGAAAGTCAAAAGGGCAAAGCTAAAAGTACAAAGGCGACAAAGGCAAAAGACAAAGGCAAGAACGTACGAAAGCGAAGAACGAGGACGGCCGGCCAATCAGGCCGGCGGGGGCGTTGACCCGCGGCCCGGCTTTCGATCGCCCTTCAGGATCTTTCCATCGTCTTTCTTGTTCTTGCCGGCCGGCAGGTCGCTCGATACCGGCACCAGCGCGAGCGCCAGCACTTCGTCGATCGTCGAGACGAAATGCACCGTCATATCCTGCTTCAGCTCCGGCGTCAGGTCTTCGTTGACGTTCTTCGCGTTCTGCGCCGGGACGATGACCTCGCGGATGCCGACGCGGCGCGCAGCCAGCACTTTCTCTTTGACCCCGCCGATTGGGAGCACGCGCCCGGACAGCGTGATCTCGCCGGTCATCGCGATGTCGCCGCGCACCGGCCGACCCGTCAGTACCGACGCCAGCGCCGTCGCCATCGTCACGCCCGCCGACGGGCCGTCCTTGGGGATCGCGCCCGACGGCACATGGATGTGCATCTCGGCTTTCGTGAAGAAATCGGGATCGATGCCGTATTCCTTCGCGTGCGCGCGAAGCCACGACAGCGCCGCGCGCGCCGACTCCTTCATCACGTCGCCAAGCTGACCGGTGAGCGTGAGCGATCCGCCGCCGGCCATCCGCGACGCTTCGATGAAGAGCACCTCGCCGCCCGCCGCCGTCCACGCCAGCCCGATGGCGACGCCCGGGTCTTTCGTGCGCTCCTCCATCTCCTCATCGAGAAAGCGCGGCGCACCGAGCATCTCGACGACGACGTCGGGGGTGACCTCGATGGGTGTCTCGTTGCCTTCCGCGCGACGGCGAGCGGCTTTGCGGCAGAGGGCGCCGATCTCGCGCTCCAGATTGCGGACGCCCGCTTCGCGCGTGTAGCCGCGAATGACCTGTCGAAGCGCCGCCGGCGTGAACTGGATGTACTCGCCGGTCAGCCCGTGATTCTTGACTTGCTTGTCCACGAGGTGATCGAGCGCGATCTGCAGCTTCTCTTCCTCGGTGTAGCCGGCCAGCTCGAGCACCTCCATGCGGTCGCGCAGCGCCGCCGGAATCGGATCGAGCACGTTCGCCGTGGTGATGAACAGCACCTCCGAGAGATCGAACGGCACGTCGAGGTAATGATCGCGGAACGTGTTGTTCTGTTCCGGGTCCAGCACCTCCAGCAGCGCAGACGACGGATCGCCGCGGAAGTCGGAGCCGAGCTTGTCGATCTCGTCGAGGATGAATACCGGGTTCTTCGACTCCGCGCGGCGGAGGCCCTGAATGATCTGTCCCGGCAACGCGCCGATATACGTCCGCCGGTGGCCGCGGATCTCCGCCTCGTCGCGCATGCCGCCCAGCGAGACGCGCACGAACTTGCGTCCGAGCGCCTGCGCGATCGATCGCGCGAGCGACGTCTTCCCGACTCCGGGAGGACCGACGAAGCAGAGGATCGGCCCCTTCACGTCGGGATTCAGCTTGCGCACGGCGAGATATTCGAGGATGCGATCCTTGGCCTTCTCGAGCCCCGAGTGATCGGCGTCGAGGACGCCTTTCGTCTTCGGCAGATCGATCACTTCGTCGGTGCGCCTGGCCCATGGCAGCGCGACCAGCCAGTCGAGATACGTGCGCGAGACCGTGTACTCGGCGGCGGCCACCGGCATCTTCGAGAGGCGATCGAGCTCGCGCAGCGCCTCCTTCTTCACCGGCTCCGGCATCCCCGCGGCTTCGATCTTCTCGCTGAGCTCCTCGACTTCCTTCGTCTGATCGTCGCCCTCGCCGAGCTCCTTCTGGATCGCCTTCATCTGCTCGCGCAGAAAGTACTCGCGCTGGTTCTTGCCCACCTCGGACTGGACCTGCGACTGAATCTTCGACCCGAGCTCGAGCACCTCGAGCTCCTTGATGAGGATGCGATTCAGGTTGTCCATGCGCGCGCGGATGTCGAGCGTCTCGAGGACCTCCTGTTTCACCGCGGTGCTGATGGTGGAGAGCGACGAGGCGATGAAGTCGGCCAGGCGGCCCGGCTCGGTGATGTTCATCGCGAGCGTCTGCAGATCGTCGGAAAGCAGCGGCGACAGCGAGACGACCTGCTGAAAGTTCGTCTTGATGTTCCGCGCCAGCGCGTCGATCTCCAGGCGGTCGGCGTCGTTGGTGTCCTCGGCGGCCGCGCTGACCCGCGCGCGCAGGTACGGCTGCGCCGACACGACCTCGTGGAGCGCCAGGCGCGCCAGCCCCTGCACGATGAGACGCAGGCTGCCGTCGGGCAGCTTGAACATCTTGTGAATGTGCGTGGCGGTGCCGACGGTGAAGAGATCCTCCTGCGCGGGCTCTTCGACGGCGGCGTCGCGCTGCGTGAATACGGCGATCAGCTTGCCGTTCGCGATCGCATCGTCGATCAAGCGTACGGAGCTTTCGCGGGCCACGGCCAGCGGCATGAACGAATTCGGGAACAGGACGGTGTCGCGCAGCGGCAGCACCGGTAGTTCCGGAGGAATCGATAACGGTCGCTCGGTGGTCGAGATGTCCTCAGCGCTGAGGGTCTCGATGGGATCGCTCATGGCGACCTTCCTTATCTCGTTATCTGGTTGTTTGGTTGATTTGGCTATCTGGTGATGCCGAGGGCGCGCATCAGCCCAGCGCGCGTCGGTCACCCGATAACCAGATCCCCCAATGACCACATAATCAAATTGGGGTGCCGGTGGGGAGGGTTGGGCTCCGCCACCGGCGGAGCCCCAGACTGGGACGCCGGACGCTTACATGTCGAGGAAGAGCGAGGAGGCGCCGCGGCGCTGCGTCATTTGACGCTCGCGCTGTTCGGCGGTTTCCCGCGCTTCTTCGCAATCCTTGCAGCGGACGGCGAATGGCAGCGCGCGAAGACGCTTCTCGCCGATCTCTTCGCCGCAGTCGAAGCAATTGCCGTAGCTGCCGTGATCGAGGCGCACCAGCGCGTCGTTGACCTTGTTCAGCGTCTCCGACTTCATCTGAATCAGCGCGAACTCGATGTCTTCCTGAATATCGGCCTCGGAGCTTTCGACCGTGTCGAGGACTTCGTTGAGCTTCCCGCCCCACGTGCCTTCCTCGCGAACGCCGCGCATCTTGCCCTGCACCTCGGCCTGCAACTCGCGCCGGCGCTCCTCGAGCATCTGCTTCAGCTCCGTATAGCGGGCCGAAACCTTTACGGTCCCCGCCTTCTGTGTGTCCTTCATAATGCCGCTCCTTCCATCGCCCGCCGCTCGGGCCCGTCTTAAGATTGCCGTCGGTTATGCAAATGAACTGCCAATCGTATACTGAATTAGAGTCGCATCGCAAGCGGTCGAGCTCGGGTGGTTTCTACCTTCATAGGTGCACAGGCCGCGAACACTTCACGGCGCACCGTCCACGCTTCCCCGAGCAACGCCTTGCACTTACCTCATCCCGACCAGCAAGTTACGGCGACGGGAGCTAAGCAGTGGACCGCTTGTTCAAATCCGACGTGGGGTTAGACGCCAGCCCTCGGCGAACGGTTCTGTCCCGGAAGACAATCTTTGTCCGCGTAATGGGACGATGAGGTGTAGCAGAATTGATGAGCGGCGTCTTGCCAGCGGCGTCAATGAATGCGATGCCGTGAAATCGACGCGTTGGGCACGACCCCGCGCTGCTCGAGCAGCTTGCCGCTCCGGCGGCTCCCGGTCTTGAGCCACTTCTCGTAGAGACGAAGCAGGTCGGTGTTGGAGGCGCACAACGTGTGCTCGCTGACCTCGCCCAGCACGTCGACGAACTCCCCGAACTTCTGCGAGAGCTCCGCGAAGGCGGGTGAGAGCGCGTCGGTTTCAAAGCGGCTCAAGGCTGAATAGGCATAGCCGCCGATCGCGGTGTAGTAGTCGACATCGACCGGCTTGCGGCGCAGCGAGTCGGAGAAGAACCCGGAGATGAACAGCGAAATGTCGCCGACCTGCTTGAGCGTGTTGCGCTGTTCCGGCCCGCCGACCTCGAGGGCGCGCGTCAACTTGAGGGCGAGCGCCTCGTCATCGTCTGCCGCCGGGCGGCGGAGGAACGTCGTCAGCAGCTGGACGACGTAGAAGGAGGTCAGCTCGCCGGCGCGAATCTGCTGGTGGGCCAGGGCAGCATCCACCAGGCCTTTGAAATATTCGACCGCCGACTCCTCGCGAAAGACGACCTCGTCCATCGAGCATCCTCCAGCGATATTCAGGAAGTGCAAAGTGCGTTCCGATGAGCTGTGTCCGTTTTCTGGCCGTTCCTGCCGATTTGGCACCTTTTCGGAGCGCCTTGCGGACAACCCATCCTGGCGCCTATACTTACTGTTTCGTTCCAAGGATGAATTGATGGCCAAGCGTTGCGAGATTTGCGGAAAGAGCCCTGTCGTCGGGCGGCAGCATAGTCATGCCAACAACGTCAGCGCCCGGCGGTTCGAGCCGAACCTGCAGACGGTGCGGGCGATGATCAACGGCGGGATCAGGCGGATTCGGGTCTGCACCCGCTGCCTGCGGTCCAACAAGGTCGCCAAGGCGGCGTAGATCGGATGAAACAGGCGATCTCCAGCCTCGACGCGCCCAAAGCGATCGGCCCCTATTCACCCGCCGTCCGTGCGGGGCAGTTGCTGTTCGTATCGGGACAAGTGCCGATCGATCCGGCAACCGGCAACATGATCGAGGGAGACACGACGGCGCAGACGCGCCGCGTGCTGGACAACGTCGGCGCGCTGCTGAAGGCCGGCGGCCTCGCGTTCGCGGATGTGGTGCGCACGACGATCTTCCTGGCGGACATGAACGACTTCACGGCGGTGAACGAGGTCTATGCGACCTACTTCTCGCAGCCGTTTCCTGCGCGTGCCACGGTGCAGGTGGCGCGCCTGCCGAAGGATGCGCGCGTCGAGATCGACGTCATCGCGAGCTATACGTAATCGAGGCGGGCCGACACACCGGTCAGCCCCTACAACCGACGATTCGGCGCGGGCTGACACACAGGTCAGCCTCTACGACAGCCGTCCGGTCCGCTCGACACCCAGCACCCCGTCGACGCCGCGGACGGCCTTGAGCACCTTCTCCAGGTGCTTCACGTCGCTGATCTCCACCGTCATGTCGATGCGCGCGTGCTGGTCGTCGTCGGTTCGCGCTTCCATGTTCTTGATGTTGGTGTTGATGCCGGCGATCTTCGCGCTCACCGCCGCCAGCAGTCCCTTCCGATCCTCCACCTGCATCGTCAGCTTCACCGTGTAGTGGGCTGCGGCCGCCTCGCCCGCGGGCGATTTCTCCCATTCGACCTCGATGCGGCGCTCCGGGTCGTACAGCAGGTTGACGACGTTCGGACAGGTGGCGGAGTGGACGGACACGCCCTTGCCGCGCGTGATGTAGCCGACGATCTTCTCGCCGCGGATCGGATTGCAGCAGCGCGCGCGAAACACCATGAGATCGTCGAAGCCTTTGACCGTGATCTTCTCTTCGCCGCCGCCGAACACGCGGCGCACCGCCGCCGACACCTTGTTCTCTGGCGCCTTCTCGTGCAGGCGATCGGCCGGCACGAGCTTCGCCATGATCTGCTTCGGCGCGACCTTGCCGTAGCCAATCGCCGCGAACAGATCGTCGGCCTTGGTGCCGCCGAGATCGACGAGCGCCTTGGCGAAGCCGTCGCCCTCGAGCAGCGTCTTGACGTTGATGTCGTAGCGGCGCGCGTCCTTCTCGAACAGCTTGCGTCCCAGCTCGATCGCCCGCGCCTTTTCCTCCGTGTGAATGAGGTGCTTGATCTTGTTGCGCGCGCGCGACGTCACGACGTGATTCAGCCAGTCGCGGCTCGGCTTGTGCCCCGTCGACGTGACGATCTCGACGATGTCGCCGTTTTTCAGACGGGTGCGCAGCGGCACCATCTTGCCGTTGACGCGGGCGCCCACGCACTGGTGGCCGACGTCCGTGTGGATGGAGTATGCGAAGTCGATCGGGGTCGCGCCGCGCGGCAGCGCTTTCACAAGGCCTTTCGGCGTGAAGATGTACACCTCCTCGGGGTACAGCTCGATCTTGAGGTTCCGGATGAACTCCTGCGGATCCCGCACTTCCTGCTGCGACTCGAGCAGCTGGCGCATCCAGAGGAAGTAGCGTTCGTCGCGCTGATCGCCGACGCGGCCTTCCTTGTACTTCCAGTGCGCCGCGATCCCTTCCTCCGCCATCCGGTGCATCTCGATCGTGCGGATCTGCACCTCGAATGGCATGCCGTGCTCGCTGATTACCGACGTGTGCAGCGATTGATAGCCGTTGGGCCTCGGCATCGCGATGAAGTCCTTGATGCGGCCCGGCACGGGCGACCACGTCTGGTGGATGATCCCGAGCGCCGCGTAGCAGTCCTTCACGCTCTCGGTGACGATCCGCAGCGCCATGAAGTCGTAGACCTGATCCAGTTCGATCTTCTGCACCTTCAGCTTCTGGCTGATGCTCCAGAGACGCTTGATGCGCCCGTCGATCTGCAGGATCGGCACCTGCGCTTCCGCCAGCTTCGCGGCAATTGTCTGCTTGAGATCTTCGATGAGGCCTTCGGTCTTGCGGCGCTTGGCGTCGACTTTCGAGCGCAGCTCCTCGTAGGTCTGCGGTTCGAGGTATCGGAACGACAGCTCCTCGAGCTCGTTCTTGACCTTGCTCATGCCGAGCCGGTTGGCGATCGGCGCGTAGATGTCGCGGGTCTCCTGCGCGATGGTGACGCGGCGCTCGTCGGGCAGATGGTTGAGCGTCCGCATGTTGTGCAGCCGATCGGCGAGCTTGACGAGGATGACGCGGATGTCGTCCACCATCGCGAGCAGCATCTTGCGGAAGTTCTCCGCCTGGCGCTCCTCGCTCGACGCAAACGGGATCGCGCTGATCTTCGTCACGCCTTCGACGACGTGGGCGACCTCGGGGCCGAACAGCTCCTGGATCCGCTCGATCGTGGTCAGCGTGTCTTCGACGACGTCGTGGAGGAGGCCGGCGGCGATGGCGACGGCGTCCATCTTCATGTCGGCGAGGAAATCGGCGACCGCGAGCGGGTGAATGAGGTAGGGCTCGCCGGAGTGGCGCACCTGTCCCCGGTGCTCGAACGCGGAGAAGACGTAGGCGCGCCTGAGCAGCTCGACGTCGGCGTCCGGGCTGTAGGCCCGAACCTTTTCGAGGAGATCCTCGAAGCGAATCATGGGTTTCGGTGTCTAATGTGACAGTGGGCGATTGCAGCGATTGCCTTGACGTACGTTTTTTAGCTTCACTATACTGGCCCGGTTTCGGCCACGGCAATTATCCTCGCCTGTCATCAAGGATATCGGACACATGTTGAATCAGGGCACTAGAGGGGGATCGATGCGATCGTTATCGGGAAGGTCGCGGTCGGCCGCGTCGCTGGCAGTGGCCGCGATCGTGGCCCTGGGAGTCGCAGCGTCCACGGTGGGCTGCGGGAAGGTCGGCGAGCTGAAGGCGAAAAAAGCCTTCAAAGAGGCGAATCAGGCCTATCAGCAGCAGGACTATGCCAAGGCCGCCAAATTGTACGAGGACGCGATCGAGGCGGCGCCCGGCAGCCAGACCGCCAACGAATCCGAGTTCTTCCTCGGCAATAGCTACGACAATCTGTACAAGCCGAGCAAGAAGGGCGACCCGCAGAACGACGCGCTGCTGAACAAGGCGGTCGAGCACTACCAGAAGGCGTCCGAGGCGCTGGCGCAGTCGCCCGACGCGAACGACAAGCTGTACGGCAAGCGTGCGCTCGAGTTCCTCGTGCTGTGCTACGGTCCGGACAAGCTGAACGACCCCGCGAAAGCTGAGCCCGTCGTCCAGAAGATGATCCAGCTCGAACCGAGCGAGCCGACCAACTACTTCGCGCTCGCGAAGATCTACGAGGACGCCGGCGCGTATCCGGAAGCCGAGCAGACGCTGCTCAAGGCCCGGGACGTCAAGCCGTCCGATCCGGCGGTGTACATGACGCTCGCGGGCTATTACAACCGGCAGAACGAGTTCGACAAGACGATCGACGCGCTCGAGCAGCGCGCCGCGAAGGAGCCGAACAACCCGGAGGCGTACTTCACGATCGCCACCTACTACTGGGACAACGCGCAGCGGAACTTCCGTCTGAACGAGGCTCAGAAGAAGGACAACGTCGACAAGGGGCTGAAGGCGGTCGACCGGGCAATCGAGCTCAAACCGGACTACATGGAGGCCCTCGTCTATAAGGGGCTGCTGCTCCGCCTCGAAGCCAACATGGAGAAGGATCCGAAGAAGCAGCAGGATCTGATCAAGCAGGCGGTCGCTCTGCACGACAAGGCCGAGGAGCTGCGCAAGAAAAAAGCGTCCGGGGTCAGCTAGATCGCCCGCGCCGCCGGTATGGATCGAGAGGCCGCCGTGTTGTCCACGGCGGCCTTTTTTGTCTCACTTCCGTTACAATTCCCGCGTTAGAATACCGCTGCTTTTTTCCTCCCGCGAGCGGCCCCCTTTCAACGAGGTTCCCATGCGAACGTGGTCTCTGACACTCTTCACCGTGCTTGCTCTTGTGCTCGCGCCAGGGCTTCGAGATGCCGCGGCGCAGACTGCGGCAACCGGAAACGTGGAAGGACAGGTGAGCGACACCTCCGGCGGCGTGCTGCCTGGAGTTTCCGTCACGATCCGCAACATGGATACGAACGTCACGCGCGATGTCGTCACCGACGGCAACGGGCGTTATCGCGCGGTGGCGCTGCAACCGGGGCGCTACGAGGTGTCCGGCACGCTCAGCGGCTTCGAGGCGAAGCCCATCACCGATGTGACGATCCAGGTGGGACAGACGGCGGCGATCGATCTGAAGATGCATCCGGCCGGCGTCGCAGAAACCGTCACGGTCGCGGCCGAAGCTCCGGTGATCGATACGCGGCGGACCGACGTCAGCAACGTGATCGGCGAGCAGGCGATCCAGAACCTGCCGATTACCGGCCGCCGTTGGGACAATTTCGTGCTCCTCAGCCCGGGCGTCACCAACGACGGCAACTTCGGCCTCGTCAGCTACCGCGGCATCTCGGGCCTCTACAACAACAACATGGTCGACGGCGTCGACAACAACCAGGCATTCTTCTCCGAGGCGCGCGGCCGCACGCGCATCTCGTACGCGATCAGCGAATCGTCGATCAAGGAGTTCCAGGTCGGCGTCAGCAACATGTCGGCGGAATTCGGGCGCGCCGCCGGAGGCTCGGTGAACGCGGTCACGAAGTCCGGCGGCAACACGCTGAATGGCGAAGGCTTCTACTTCTTCCGCGACAAGGCGCTGCAGGCGAGAAATCCGCTGATCGTCCTGCCAGGCGACCCGAACGGCAAGCCTGACGAACGGCGCCAGCAGTTCGGCGCGGCCGTCGGCGGGCCGCTGATGAAGGACAAGGCCTTCTTCTTCCTCGACTACGATCAGCAGGTCCGCGATTTCCCCGTCTTCACCGCGCCGTCCGACGTGAACTTCTACACCGGCGGCTGCACCGCGCCGAGCGCCAACTGCGCGTCGGCGACGTCGTTCTTCCAGTCGCAGGGCGTGCTGAATCCTCGCAGCGGCAACAACAAGGTCGGCCTCGGTAAAGTGGACGTGACGCTCAACAAGGCCAACACGCTGAGCCTGAGCATCAACTCGCATCGCTGGAACTCGCCCAATGGCGTGCAGACGCAGCCGGTCGTGTCGGTGGCGCAGTCGCAGAACGGCAGCGACCTGGTCTCGACCGATTTCTTCGTCGGCAGCCTCAACTCGATCCTGAGTCAGCGCTGGCTCAACGAGTTCCGCACGCAGGTCGGGCGCGACTACGAGGAGCAGTCGCCGAACGGCGTGCCGCCCAGCACCACGGTGACCGGCGGCATCAACTTCGGCATGCCGAATTTCCTGCCGCGCGCCGCGTATCCGCACGAGCAGCGCTTCGAGTTCCTCGACTCGCTCACGTACTATCGCGGCAGCCACAGCGTCAAATTCGGCGCCGACATCAACTACGTGCGCGAGCTGCTGATCAACCTGTTCAACGGCGGCGGCACATTCGCCTACACCAACCTCACCAACATCGCACAGGACTGTCCCATCGGCGCCGCCGGCTGCGTGCCCGCCGACGCAGGCGCCTTGACCGGGCGCCACTACGGCACGTTCACGCAGGCGTTCGACCTCACCGGCTTGAACGGCAAGCTCGCCTTCAACCAGCTGGTGCAGAGCTACTACGTGCAGGACACGTGGCGCGTCAGCAACGAGCTGCTCTTCAACCTCGGTCTGCGCTGGGACTATCAGCAGCTGCCCGAGCCCGGCTCGATCACGGTCGACAACGTCACGTTCGCCGGCAATCCGGCCTACCCGCTGACGACGCGCTTCGATCAGGACAAGAACAACTTCGGCCCGCGCCTCGGCGCCACGTACGACTTCGGCGGCCGGCACGACACGGTGGTCCGCTTCGGCTACGGCGTGTTCTACGGGCTGACGAGCAACAGCGCGATTGCCAACGCGATCACGAACAACGGGCTCAGCCAGGTGTCGTACACGTTCACGCCGACGTCGCCGGGCGCGCCGGCGTATCCCAACACCTTCTCCAGCGTGCCGACCGGATCGGGCTCGAAGCCGAACATCAACGAGCTCGCCGCCGGCCTGCAACGGCCGACGATTCAGATGGTCGACCTGACGCTGGAGCAGCGCGTGGCGAACGACGTCACGGTGTCGGCCTCGTATCTGTACAGCCACGGGGCGAACCTGCCGATCTTCCGCGACATCAACTTCAGCCCGGCGAACTCGCAGGTCGCGTACGTGCTCGACGGCTCGACGGTCGGCACCTTTCCGCTGTACCGCGGCGCGCGTCCGGATTCCAAGGTCAATTCCATTCTGCTCCTCGATCCCGCCGTGACCTCGCGCTACAACGCACTCGTGCTCCAGGCCAACAAGCAGTTCTCGAACGGCCTGTTGTTCAACGGCAACTACACGCTCTCGAAGGCGACCGACAACGGGCAGGAATCGACCACCTTCTTCTCGACCTTCGGCGAAACCTACGATCCGCTGAACCTCAATGTCGCCGATGGCCAGACGACGTCCACCTTCGACCGGCGGCACCGGTTCGTCGGGACCATCTATTACCGTCCGGCGTTCCTCTGGGGATTCGGCGTCAGCACCGTCGTGACGCTCGAGAGCGGTCTGCCGATCAACGAGAACATCACAGGCAGCCTGAATGCCACTGTCGGCGCGACGACATCGTCCAGCACGAACGGCACCGGCGGCGCGTTCTTCGCGCCCTTCGCGGGGCGGAACGCGGAGCGGCAGCCTGGACGCAAGACCGTCGACTTGCGCGTGTCGAAGGATTTCCCGCTCGCCGGCAGCACGCGTCTGGAGCTGCTCGTCGAAGTCTTCAATCTGTTCAACACGCTGAATTACACCGGCGCGTCGGCGACGGCCTTCAACGTGGCGAGTTCGAGCTTCGATGCCGCGTCCAACCGGGCCACGGTGAACCTGACACGCAACACCGGGTTCCTCAAGCCGACGACGATCGGCAACACGCTCTACGGCATGCGTGAAGCGCAGCTGGGATTGAGACTGAAATTCTAATCACGAACGGCACGAAGGCGACGCATGACACGACGGGCACCAAGACGACGATGTCATGAGGGCCGCCCGTAGGATGTATCTGACGAGGGTTGTCTGTATACGGAACCTTCGTCGTCTTCGCGTCTTCGTGGTTGAAGAGAGTTGGAGTAAAACACAAAGGGCCGGTCCGCTCGTTTGAGCGAACCGGCCCTTCGACTTTCGTTTCTGCTGAACGTGTAGCGTCTAGTTGTTGCTGGTGGCGCCGCCGGCGGCCTTGATCATGCCCTCGGTGACGATGCCGACCTTGTCGACGCCGGCGCCCTTCGCCGCGTCGATGACTTCGATGATCGAGCGATACGGCAGCGTGCCGGCGCCCATGATGAACATCGTCTTGTCCTTGCGCTGCTCGAAGATGTTGCGAAGCCGCGTCTCGAGCTCGGCGATCGTGACGTCCTCGTGGTTGATCGACATGCGCTTGTCGGCGGTGTAGGTCAGCACGATCTGGCTCACGTCGGGCGTGGCTTCAGACTGCTTGTGGCTCTCGGCCGGCAGGTTGATGTCCAGTCCCTTCTGGGTGAGCGGCAGCGCCGCCATGAAGATGACGATGAGCACGAGCAGCACGTCGATGAGCGGCGTGATGTTCATGTCGGAGCTGGCGTGCGGGGTTTCCCCCTTGACGACCTTGTCGGCGCCGAGGTGCTGGTGCGCGTGTGCCATTACTTGCCTCCCCCAGTGCCGCCGGGCGTCTTCTTCGGGTCGGTGACGAGACCGATGTCCTCGATGCCGGCCTGCCGCAGCTGGTCCATGGCCGCCATCACGGCGCTGTACGGCGCCTCTTCATCAGCCTTGATGAGGACGATCTTCTCTTTCTTGTTCTCGAGAATCTCGGTCACCTTCGTCGCCATCTCGCCTTCCTGAACGGGCTTGGCGTTCAGGAACATGTGCTTGTCGGCACTGATGGCGACCACCGTCTGGTCCTGCGTTTCAGGCTTGTCGGTCGTGTTCGCCGCGACCGGCAGCTTGACGTTGACGCCCTGCTGCAGCAGCGGGGCGACGATCATCATGATGATCAGCAGCACCAGCATGACGTCGCAGAGCGGCGTCACGTTGATATCGGACTTGACTCCGCCTTTGGCGCCGCCAAGATCCATTGCCATAGGTAATCTCCAGAATGCTAATTGCTACGTCGTTATGCGGTCTTCTTGATGAAGTAGTCCACGAGCTCCGACGAAGAGTTGTCCATCTCGACGTTGAAGTACTCGATGCGGCCGGTGAGGTAGTTGTAGAACCACACCGCCGGAATCGCGACGACCAGACCGAGCGCGGTTTCGACGAGCGCTTCGGCGATACCGGCCGACACGGCGCCGATGCCGCCCGAGCCGCTGGCCGCGATGCCCTGGAACGCGGTGATGACGCCGACCACGGTGCCGAGCAGACCGACGAACGGCGCGGTCGACCCGATCGTCGCGAGCGCCGAAATGCCCTTCTTGAGATCCGACGCCGTCAGCGCCGACGCGCGCTGAATCGAGCGGCGCACGGTGTCCATCAGGTCTTCACGGCTCAGACCGCCGCCGCTCTCCTGCTGGAACTGGTACTCCTGCAGCCCGGCGAGGACGACCTTCGCGAGGTGGCTGTACCGATAATTCTTCGACGACGAGATCGCAATCGCGTCCTTCAGACGCCCTTCCTTGAGGTGCTTCGCCACCTGCGGTGCATACAGCTTCGACTGGTTGCGCGCCTGCGTGAACGTGAAGATGCGTTCGATGGCGACGCCGAACGACCACATCGACATGAAGAAGAGCACAAAAGCCACCGCCTTCGCGACGTAGCCCATCGACTGCCACATTGCCATTAAATCCACGGTCCATCCTCCATCGGCTCTGATGCCAATCTGAAATTCGAAATCCGAAATCTACGAGTTGACTTGTCGAGTCGCTACTGCAGAGTGAAGTTCACCGTCACCGTCATGATGACCGGCACCGGTACACCGTTCAGCGTCGTCGGCGTGTATTGCCATTGCTTCACCGCTTCGAGCGCCGCGGCGTCGAGCAATGGAATGGACCGGAGCACCTTTGCGTCCTGCACGTGCCCGTCGGTCCCAATGGTGGCCTCGATGATCACCACGCCTTGCACTCGGGCGGACTGCGCGATGGCCGGGTAGACCGGATTGACCTTCTTGAGTTGGGTAGGGGCTTTGATGGCGCCACCGACGCGGACCGGCGCTGCAGGCGGCGGGGGCGGCGGGGGCGGAGGCGCCTCCGACAATCCGCCGACGACGCCGCCGGTCACGCCGCCGACCACACCGCCTTCGATGCCGGTCACCGCCTTGGTCTCAACCGGCGTCTCGGCCTTGATCTCTTTCGGCGCTTCGACCGGTGCGGCGTTCGGATTGACCTCGGGCACCGGCTTCGGCGCAACCGCCGCAGCTGGCGGCGGCGGAGGCGGTGGGGGCGGCGGGGGCGGTGGCGGAGCCGCCACGAACGCCATCATCCCGGGCGGTGTCGGCAGTACGTCGGCGGCCATCAACGGAATGATGACCACTGCGCCGATAATCACCGTGTGCACGATGATCGACAGCGGCACGGTGTACCACTTCTGACTACCGACCTTGATCGACGGCTCGACGACATCGCCGAACATGTCACGTGGCAAGGGAGCTCTCCTGGTGCACCGCCGCGGGTTGCGGCCGGCGCTCCTCCTGGAAGTGTTTCAGTTGAACCGGCACAAGGCGCCGATTATAGTCAGGCCAAAATCTGAGAGTCAACGAACTCTCGAAGACTTAGACACCGGAATCTGCGAAATGGCTGACGGTTTCGACCTCCGGCAGACATCGTTTGTAAAAGTTAGTCTCCCGTTCGAGCCGGCAGGCTCATCTGGTCGAGCCGATCCGCATCCCGTAGAACGAACGCCGCACGAAGATCACCGACAACACGAAGAAAATGGCGGAAAGCATGAGCGTGATGCCGCTGCCCATGTCGACCGACAGCTTCACTGCCAGCTCGACGGCCAGCAAGCCGAACAGCGTCGTGAACTTGATTACCGGATTCAACGCCACCGACGAGGTGTCCTTGAACGGATCGCCGACCGTGTCGCCGACCACCGTGGCCGCGTGCAGCGGCGTCCCCTTCATCTTCAGCTCGACCTCGACGATTTTCTTCGCGTTGTCCCAGGCGCCGCCGGCATTCGCCATGAAAATCGCCTGATACAGCCCGAACAACGCGATCGAAATCAGGTAGCCGATGAAGAAGTAGGGCTCGAGGAACGCGAACGCGAGCGTCGCGAAGAACACCACGAGGAAAATGTTCAGCATCCCCTTCTGCGCGTACTGCGTGCAGATCTCGACCACCTTCTTGCTGTCCGCGACCGACGCCTTCTCCGCGCCGCCGTCCAGCCGGATGTTCGCCTTGATGAACTCCACCGCGCGGTACGCGCCCGTCGTCACCGCCTGCGCCGACGCGCCGGTGAACCAGTAGATCACCGCGCCGCCCGTGATGAGCCCCAGCAGAAAGGGCGGGTGCAGAATCGACAGCTTGTCGATGTTCTGCGTCAGACCGGACGTCAACGCCACGATGATCGAAAAAATCATCGTCGTCGCGCCGACCACGGCCGTGCCGATCAGCACCGGCTTCGCCGTCGCCTTGAACGTGTTGCCGGCGCCGTCGTTCTCCTCGAGCAGATCCTTCGCGTGCTCGAATTTCACGTCGAACCCGTAGTCGCGTTTCAACTGCGCCGCGATGCCCGGAACGTGTTCGATCACCGACAGCTCGAACACCGACTGCGCGTTGTCGGTGACCGGACCGTACGAATCCACCGCGATCGTCACCGGCCCCATGCCGAGGAAGCCGAACGCGACAAGGCCGAAGGCGAAGACCGCCGGCGCCACCATCAGCGTGCCGAGGCCGAACAGACTGACGTAATAGGCGATCGACATCAGCGAGACGATGCTGAGGCCGAGCCAGTACGAGCTGAAATTGCCCGCGACGAAGCCGGAGAGAATGTTCAGCGACGCGCCGCCTTCCTGCGACGACGACACCACTTCGCGCACGTGGCCTGATTCGGTCGACGTGAACACCTTGACGAGCTCGGGGATGATCGCGCCGGCCAGCGTGCCGCAGGTGATGACCGTGGACAGCTTCCACCACAGCGTGCCGTCGCCGAGATCCGGAATGAGGATGTAGGACGTGAGATACGTGATGCCCACCGAGATGATCGAGGTGAGCCACACCAGCGTCGTCAGCGGCGCCTCGAAGTTCATCTTGTCGACGTTGCCGTAGCGCGCCCTGGCGATCGCCTCGTTCGCGAAGTACGAGAGGCCGCTCGCGATGATCATCATGATGCGCATGACGAAGATCCAGACGAGGAGCTGCACCTGCACGCGCGCGTTCGGCACCGCCAGCAGGATGAACGAGATCAACGCGACGCCGGTGACGCCGTAGGTCTCGAAGCCGTCGGCGCTCGGGCCCACCGAGTCGCCCGCGTTGTCGCCGACGCAGTCGGCGATCACGCCGGGGTTCCGCGCGTCGTCTTCCTTGATGTTGAAGACGATCTTCATCAGGTCCGAGCCGATGTCGGCGATCTTCGTGAAGATGCCGCCGGCGATGCGCAGCGCGGCGGCGCCGAGCGACTCGCCGATCGCGAAGCCGATGAAGCAGGCGCCCGCGTAGTCGCCCGGAATGAACAGCAGGATGCACAGCATCAGGAACAGCTCGACGCTGATGAGCAGCATGCCGATGCTCATCCCCGAGCGCAGCGGAATCGCGTAGAGCGGAAACGGCTTGCCGCGCAGGCTGGCGAACGCGGTCCGCGAGTTCGCGAACGTGTTGATGCGGATCCCGAACCACGCGACGCCGTAGCTGCCAGCGATCCCGATCAGGCTGAAGAGCAAAACGATCAGCACCTTGATCGGGGCGAAGTGCTGCAGCACGCCGAAATAGAACACCATGATCACGCCGATGAACACTTCGAGCAGCAGGATGAACTTCCCCTGCGTGATCAGATAGGTCTTGCAGGTCTCATAAATCAGCTCGGAGACCTCGAGCATCACCGGATGCACCGGCAGATTCTTCGTTTGCGTGAAGACGACGAGGCCGAAGAGCAGGCCGAGGCCGCAGATCACGAGGCCGCCCATGAGCAGCGTGCGGCCGTTAATCCCTTTGAAGTCGACCACCGATAGATCGGGCAGGCGAAGGTTGGCTTCGCCGCCGGCGCCTTCCTGCACCACCGCGCGCTCGGACCGGCTCTCGGACTGCCCCGGTTGTGCCGTCTGCGGCGCCTGCGGGTTCTGCGGGTTCTGCGCCAGCAGCGTCCGTCCCGCCCCCGCGAAAGCGACGACCAACAGCGCCGGAACGATCAGCCGGGCGACGATTCTCTGGACGGTCACGCTCATCTCACCTCTCGTCACGTGCGATCGGACCGGCGGGTCCACTCGCGTCGAACGCGGATCGCGCCGCGATCCGCCCTGCGTCCCACAATCAGGCCCGTCGGACCCGGGGACAAAAACTCGGATTATACCCGGAAGTCGCCGGCGTGCGCGGCGTCATGCGCGTTCCGCACGCGCGTGGGAAGCGCCATTCCGCCGGTCAGAAAGATGCGGATCCCTTCCTCGACGGAGATGTCGGGAAAGCTCGCACGGTCTCGCTCGCAGATCACGATGTCGCCCAGATATAGATGGTTCGTCGGCACATACACGGCGACCAGCGCCTCGGGGCCGGCGCCGCGATCGACCGTGAACTCCTTCGTGAGGAACCCCAGGGCATAGCCGCGCTTCGCGTCCTCGATCATGACGACGCGCTTGAACCCCGATTCGTTGTCGGGTGAGAACGCCGCCACCAGTTGCCGCACGGGCGCGTAGATCGATCGAAACACCGGCACGCGGAGCAGGTAGCCTTCGGTGCGCAGCAGCACGCGCCGGCCGATCACGTTCTTCGCGAAGGCGCCGACCATGACGATCGCCAGCGCGGTCGACAGCGTCCCCAGCCCCGGGATGCGGCGGCCAAGCAGCTTGTCGTACAAGGGTGTGGTGAATCCGTCGACGATGCTGAATAGCCAGACCAGCGCCGCCACCGTGATGAACAGCGGGACGGTGACGAAGAATCCGGCGATGAAACTACGCCGCAGCCATTGCATCTTGATCAGGGATCAGGGATCAGGATCGGACGTAAGGCGGGTCTTTTCAGACCCGCCTCTCTTTCAGACCCGCCTCGCCGATTATGATGCCCGGGCCTTGCGCGTCGGCTTCGCCCGGCGGGTGGGCTGCGGCGGCGCCGAGGGCGTCGATACCGCGGGCGCGTGCGCCGCGGCGCGTGTCGGGCCGCTGCCGCGCCAGAAGCTCACGATGGCCGCCGCGATGAACACGCTCGAATAGGTGCCCGTGATGATGCCGACGATCATCGTGAACGCGAAGCCGTGCAGCACTTCGCCGCCGAAGAAGAACAAGGCCAGTGCGGTCAGCAGTGCCGTGCCCGACGTGATGACGGTGCGGCCCAACGTCTGATTCACCGACACGTTGATCACATGATTCAGCGAATCGCGGCGCATCGATCGGAGGTTCTCGCGGATCCGGTCGTAGATGACGATCGTGTCGTTGGTCGAATAGCCGGTCATCGTCAGGATCGCGGCGATCACGTTGAGCGACATGTCGTAGCGGAAGAACGCCAGGAACGCGAGCGTGATCAGGAGGTCGTGAATCGTCGCGACCACCGCGCCGACGCCGAAGCTGAATTGGAAGCGGAACGCGAGATACGCGAGGATGCCGATGAGCGAGAGCACGGTCGCCCACAGTCCTTTCGTCCGCAGCTCCTGTCCGACCGCCGGGCCGACGATTTCGGTGCCGGCGACGGTGAAGTGGCCGATGTTCGCCTTCTGGAGCGCGTCCTCGATCGTCTTGCGCGTGGAGCTCAGCGCCCCGCCCGATTCCGCGCCGACCTGCGGCACCCGCACCATCACTTCGTGCAGCGACGGGTCGTCGTACGCCTGCACCTGCAGATTTTCGCCGCCGCCCTGAAACGACTTGTCGAGCGCGCTGCGCACCTGCTCGATCGACGCGGCCTGATCGAACTTCAGGATCACGACCGTGCCGCCGGCGAACTCGACGCCTTTCGGAATCCCCTTCGTGTAAATCGCGAAAAGGCCCGCGAGAATCAGCACCCACGACACGATCATCGCGTGCCAGCGCCACCGGAGGAAGTCGTAGTTCGGATTGTTGAAAATATGCATCTTGGCTCGATCAGTAAAACACTGGCTGCCGACTAGCGGCTACTGGATACCGACTACTTATATCGACAGCGCCGCCACCTGACGACGATGGCCGAGCACGAGCTCGAACAGCGTCTTCGAGACGAAAATCGACGTGAACAGATTCGACGCGAGGCCGAAGAACAGCGTGACGGCGAAGCCGCGAATCGGTCCGGTGCCGAACTGGAACAGGAAGGCCGCCGAGATCAGCGCCGCGATGTGCGTGTCGACCAGCGTCCAGAACACGCGGCCGAAGCCGGTGTTGATCGAGGCGCGCACGCCGCGCTGCGCCTCGAGCTCTTCCTTGATGCGCTCGAAGATCAGCACGTTCGAATCGACGCCGATGCCCATCGTCAGCACGAAGCCGGCGATGCCGGGCAGCGTCATCACCGCGCCGATGTACGCCATCATGCCGAGCAGGATCACCAGGTTGAACACCAGCGCCACGACCGCGTTGATCCCGGAGAGCCGATAGTAGAACAGCATGAAGACCGCGACCAGCAGCAGGCCCACGACCGAGGCGAGCACGCCGGAGCGGATCGAGTCGGCGCCGAGGCTCGGCCCGATCGTCTGTTCCTGCAGGTAGGTGAGGGACGCCGGGAGCGCGCCCGACCGGAGAATCAGCGACAGGTTCTGCACTTCTTCCTGCGTGAAGCTGCCGGTGATGCGGCCGTCGGTGGTGATGCGCGACTCGAGGCGCGGCGCCGACTGCACGCGGCCGTCGAGGATGATCGCCAGCGACTTGCCGATGTTCTCGCCAGACACCTTGCCGAACTTGGCGCCGCCGGCCGCGCTCAACGTGAAGCTGACCGCCGGCAGGTTGTTCTCGTCGACGGTCGGCCGCGCGTTGCGCAGATCGCGTCCGCTCACCGCCGCCGCTTTCCGCACCAGGTAGTACACCGTGCCCGCGTCGCCCGGCGCGCCGGACACGCCCGGCACGATTTCCATGCCCGGCGGCACGACGCCGTTCTGCATCAACGCTTCCTTCGTCGGCGACGGCCCCTGCTCGACGATCTTCAGCTCGAGCAGCCCGGTCGACTGGATGATGCTCTTCGCGCGCTCCACGTCGGTGACGCCGGGCAGCTGCACGAGAATCTGATCGCCGCTGTTGCCCTGCTGCGAGATGCTCGGCTCGGTGACGCCCAGCTCGTTCACGCGCCGCTCGATCGTCTCGCGCGCCTGCACGACCGACTCGTCGCGCAGGTTCTGCGCGATGTTCGGCTTCATCGTGAACGTGTAGGTGCCGTTCACGCCGGCGCCGCGCGTGAAGTTCGCCTCCACTTCGCTCGCGGCCTGGCGGAACGCGGCGTCCTGCGCCGGCGGCACGCCGTCGACGCGGAACTGCGTGATCGACGGCGACGTGAGGTTGCCGACCGTGATGTTCTTCGCCTGGAGCTCGGCGCGCAGCCGCTCCATGTCCTGCTCCGTCTCCATCCGCAGCGCATCGTCGGTCTGGACGCGGAGAACGAGGTGCACGCCGCCTTTCAGGTCCAGCCCGAGTTTGAGCTGCTTGTCCATCAGCCACCCCGGCGA
>Ga0070660_100000831_pt1 | contig 20517 bp, 16 predicted proteins | sample KBSC33metaG_FD_64670 | JGI IMG/M metagenome (GOLD analysis project Ga0070660, IMG submission 64670) | Corn rhizosphere microbial communities from Kellogg Biological Station, Michigan, USA - KBS C3-3 metaG | ecosystem: Host-associated > Plants > Roots > Rhizosphere > Soil ... | reverse complement strand
TCGATAAAACCAGGAGTGCCCAAGTCTTTTGCTGGTAAGTTTTACATTGAGTACTACCGTTAAAGTAAGGGATACAAACGCTGAAATCAGAACAGCGCCGGCAACAACTATTCCGAATTCACGGAAGAGTCTTCCAACAAACCCTTGCAGAAATACGATGGGTAAAAAAACAATAGCGAGTGTGATAGAAGTAGAAATAACTGCAAAATAAATTTCTTTAGAACCCTCTTTCGCGGCCTGGTATTTATTCATACCGGCTTCTATTTTCTTAAAAATATTTTCCGTGACCACAATACCATCATCCACCACGAGCCCTGTTGCCAGTACGATTGCGAGAAGTGTAAGCACATTAATAGTGAATCCAAAGATGTACATGATAAAGAAAGCGCCTATCAGCGAAACCGGAATATCTAACAACGGGCGCAGCGCAATAATCCAGTCGCGAAAGAATAAATAAATGATGATAATCACCAGCGTCAAAGCGATTAGAAGTGTTTCTTCTACTTCTGAGATCGACTTTTTTATAAATTTTGTCTGATCCATTCCTACATCAAGCTTCATATCCGCAGGAACTTCTTTTTTTATATCTGCTAATCTTTTATAAAATTCATCAGAGATAGAAACATAATTGGATCCCGGCTGAGGAATGATGGCGAGCATGATCATTGGAACACCGCTTTCTTTCAAACCCGATTCTTCATTTTCAGGGCCTAATACCACATCGGCCACATCACTCAATTTTACATTTACACCACCTATATTTTTTATGATAAGGTTATTGAATTGATCTTCGGTATTTAATTGTCCGAAAGTGCGCACTGAAAGCTCAGTGGTATTTCCGGAAATTTTTCCTGCGGGAAGTTCCACGCTTTGGGTAAGTAAAGCGTTTTGCACATCATTGGTAGAAAGCCCGTAGGCCTGTAGCTTGGCTGGTTTGAACCAGATGCGCATAGCATATCTTTTTTCACCCCACACAGAAATAGAACTTACGCCGGGAATGGTTTGCAGGCGTTCCACGATATTATTTTCTGCATATTCTGTCACCTCCAATAAATTGCGTGTATTACTTTGTACAGTAACTGCAATTATGGGTTGCGCATTGGCATCAGCTTTCGAAACTACGGGTGGCGCGTCTATATCCTGCGGCAGGCTTCTTGTGGCTTGTCCCACTTTATCTCTTACATCATTCGCAGCTGTTTCAAGATCTACTCCTAATTCAAATTCCACATTGATGTTACTTCTTCCCTGGTTACTTGATGAACTTATATTTTTTACTCCCGGAATTCCATTGATGGCTTTTTCGAGAGGCTCTGTTATTTGTGATTCAATAATATCAGAATTGGCTCCTTCATAAGAAGTGCTCACAGAAATATTGGGTGGATCAATTGCCGGATAATCCCTTACTCCCAGAAATTTAAAACCAATGATTCCAAATAGCACGATCACCAGGTTCAGAACTATGGCAAATACCGGACGTCGCAAACTTGTTTGAGAAATATTCACTTTTGTGCGCTACTTATTTAGGGATGAAAGATTGATGTTACTTCCCGGTTTTATAGAAAGCAATCCGGTAATGATAACTGTGTCGCCGATGGAAAGCCCGCTCAGGATTTCTATTCTGGCAGAATCTCTTGTGCCGGTAGTTACTGTTTTAAAATCGGCTATGCCACCGTTATATACGATCACTTTTTTATCTCTTGCTTCAGGAATAATGGCTTGCGTAGGAACCATGATGGCTTCATTATTATCCCCCATGTCAAACATTACTTTTGCAAATGATCCTGCGGTGATATTTTTATCAATATTCTCCACCAGGGCATGCACTTTAAGACTTCTGTTTTCAGCCGTGATGCCTGACTCTGTTGCATAAATTTTAGCATTGTATTTTTTTCCGCTTGCTTCAGTGGTGAATGATATCACATTGCCCAATAATACTTTAGGCCCATATTTTTCAGGGACACTGAATTCAAGTTTCAATTTAGTATCCTGCCTGATGGTGGTAATAATAGTTGTGGGTGTAATGAACGCACCGATACTTATATTTTTGAAACTTAGCTTTCCATCGAAAGGCGCTTTTATAATTGTTTTATCAATATTTGCCTGCAAAACCTGCATGTCCGCTTTAATAGTACTTACATCAAGAACACTTAAATCATAATCTTGCTGGCTAATACCGCCGATCTTTAATAATTCATCCTGACGTTCCTGGGTTTTTTCCGCAATCTGAAGCTGTACACTTAGTTTATGAAGTTGCGCCTGTAGATCACCATCAAAAAGCCGCGCGAGCAAAGTGCCTTCTTTAACATGGGCGCCTTCTTTAATAGACAGATAAGTTACTTTTCCCGATACCTCAGGATGTATGTCTGTCTCTTCAAACGGCAATAACGTGCCGGCTATTTCTATACCTGAATGCAATACCGATGGCTGAATAACATAACCTTCAACTGCTAATGCAGGATGGGAAGCAGATTCTTTTCCGGGCTTAGGCGCATCCGCTGTTTTGGTTTTACTTCCGCAAGACGATATAAAAAATAGAAGAACTGTAATCGCGGCAGTTAATTTTCCGTGGTTTAATTTCATGATATAATTTCTATTTTTTTGTCTAAAGTCATGAGACGATCAAAATAGATAAAAACTGCGAAAAGAATTTATTTTTTTAGTAAAAAGATTTTTTTTACAATATCCTTATGAAATTACTTTTACTAATTGCCTGACCTGATTCGAAATATGTATTAGTTGTTGCCTCTCATTACTAAGAACGGTTATATGGCCCATTTTTCGTCCTGGACGCGTTTCCGCTTTGCCATAAATGTGAACAAACAAATTATCAATTTCTAAAACTTCTTCAAGTCCAGGGTATTTTGCTTTCCCATTATAGCCCGCCTCGCCAATCAGATTGATCATTGCAGCATTCATAATAGGCTTTGTTTTTCCCAAAGGATACTGAAGTATTACTCTCCAAAGCATATCAAACTGGGAAGAGAAAGCTGCTTCGATAGTGTGGTGCCCGCTGTTATGAACTCTCGGCGCAGTTTCATTCACCAAAACATTGCCATCTATGTCAATAAATAATTCAACTGCAAAAATACCCGGACTTTGCAAATTTTTCACAACCGTTAGTGCAATAGCTTCTGCCTTCCATAATATTTTTTCTTCCATAATGGCCGGTGATAGCTGATATTCCAATTGATTGAGATCCTGGTTGAATATCATTTCTACCGGAGGATAGATAGCATTTTTGTCATCTTCACCTACAGCAACAATTATCGAAATCTCTTTTTTAATAGTTACTAATTTTTCTAAAACAGCATCTTCATTAAAACCTTTTTCGCAATCTTTTTCGTTCTTTATAATTTCAACGCCTCTTCCGTCATAGCCGCCCATAGCAAGTTTGTGAGCCGCTGGTAAAAAGTCTATATGCTTTTGTAATTCACTTTTACGATGGGTTATCACAAAGGGCGCAGTAGGAATTTGATTTTCTTTATAAAAATTTTTCTGTGTGATTTTATTTTTAATAATTTCCAAAGCAGCCGGGCGCGGATACACCTTTACTCCTTCTGATTCCAATTTTTTTAATGCAACAATATTTACCGATTCTATTTCAATAGTAATGGCATCTAAGTCTTTGCCAAAATTATAAACATCTTCATAGTTAGTAATATCGCCTTTCGTAAAATGATGGCAAAGATGCGCCGCAGGGCATTCTGCATCGTTTTCAAGCACAAAAGTCTCTACAGGATAATTGGCTGCTGCCTGTAATAACATTCTTCCTAACTGCCCTCCGCCAAGTATTCCTGTTTTTTTCATTTAAAAATTTTCTGCAAGATAAATGTTACAAATTTATTGAAGGCATTTCAAATCATCTCATTATTCTTTCTTCGCAGCAAACAAATAAATAAGCAAGTTTTCTATTTAGTTCTTATCTCGCTATCCCACAATTATTTTCAGTTTGATTCATCAAACGAATTGATGAATGTCAAAATATCTTTTTCAAATTTTGAAGCGTCGTCAAATAAAAAATGATGCGATATTGGCAGCACATATATGGGTAATTTTTCCAGTTCTTTTTCAAATTTTACAAGCCTTACTGCATCCTTCTCTGTTGTAAATATGATTTTATTATCACGATCTATTTTTGAAAATTTATCTTTTATCTGTTTTATGTCTTCCTGATTAAAATTATGATGGTCGCGGAAATTTAATATTTGATACCCGGAAATGAAATCTCTAAAAACTTCCTTCATTGGCTCTGGGTTGGCGATCCCCGTTACCAAAAGCACTGAACAGTTACCATCTAACTGATATTCTTTTTTGGAAAATAAATGAAAAGGGCTTTTATATTCAATAGCAGTAAAATAAATTTTTTGACGATCCAAAGGTTTTAGTTGCTGAATAATATTCTGCTTTTCCTGGTCTCTCAAACCAGGTTCACATTTAGTAACAATTATCAGATCAGCGCGCCCGCTACTACTTTTAACGTCTCTCAAACTTCCAGCAGGCAATAACAAATCCTGCGTATAAAGATTCTTAGAATCGGTTAATAAAATATTGAAGCCGGCATTTACTTCTCTATGTTGAAATGCATCATCAAGAATGATAACCTGCGTTGCCGGTTTTTCATATAACAATTGAGGAATCCCCATTACTCTTTCTTCGGCTACGGCTACCGTTACATCCGGAAAATTATTATGCATTTGCATCGGCTCATCACCAATATCTTCCGAAGTAGTTTTGTCATCCGCAATAAAAAAGCCTTTTGTTTTTCTTTTATATCCCCTGCTTAATGTAGCCACTTTATATTTTTTTTCAAGCAACTTAATAAGATACTCTACCATTGGTGTTTTCCCTGTGCCGCCCACAGCAAGGTTTCCAACGCAAATAAGAGGAAAATTAAATTTTGCTGATCTCAGTATATTTCTATCAAACAACCAATTGCGTATCTTAATAATACCTCCATACAAAAGAGAAAATGGAATCAGAACATACCGGATTTTTTTAACCATAAATGAAAAACTTTATTTTAATAAAGGAATAATAATTCCGGTTTCAGCACATTAGAAAGAATATAATTTTTGAGGCGTTACGCAAAAATTTAAAGGTATATCAAAAGCGTTAATATCTTTTATTTCATCTACCGGGTCATAAAAGCTCAATCCTATTTTTATTGTATTGGAATCGCATCGGGCAAGGAATTTGTCATAATATCCTTTGCCATAACCAACTCTATATCCTCTTTTATCAAAAGCGAGTAAAGGAACCAATACCATTTCAATTTCTTCTTCGGTTATGCTATCACCTTCGTTTGGCTCATCAATTCCAAATTCATTTATGATCATTTCCATATCATCCTTAAAATGATAATGCACCATACTGCCGGAATGCACGTCTATTTTGGGAATTACAATTTTTATAGTTGGATTTTTGAATTTCAGGAAGCGAATAATATTTGAAGTGTCTGGCTCCGAAAGCCTGAGCGATGGCACATAACTATGCGCACAATTAATAAAAGGAAGCTGAATTTTTTGAAAATTAATTAAATTAAGGTCATTAAATTTTTCAATCTCATGCAAAGAAAGAGATTTCCTCCGTGCTTTAAACAGATATCGTAATTCGCTTTTTGTCATAAAATAGCATTCAGTAAACGGCGCATTTTCAGCGCTTCCTTTTTAATCGTTTTTTTAGAAATCACGGGCTGATGCTTTACGCTTGCAATAACCGGATAGCCGCTCCACCTGGCAATATCATTCGCATAATTTTTGTATTCTTCATTAAATATCCAACCGGCCACATTTATTTTTTTACTTTTTAAAACAGCCGCGGTGAGCAAAGAATGATTGATACTTCCCAATTCATTTTTACTTACAACAATCACCTTTGCCTTTAGTTTCTTTATAAGATCCAACGTTAATTCATTCTGATTAAGAGGTACCATTAAACCTCCGGCGCCTTCAATTATCAATTGGTTTTTTGTATCTGGTAGATGATCAATTATTTCCTTTATTGTAATTTCTTTTTTTTCCGCGGGAGCCGAAAGATGCGGTGAGGCGGCCATTTTTAAAAGATAACATTCAGGATGTATTACTGTTGTTTTGTTTGAAATAAATTGTCTCACAAACAAAGAATCAGTGCCGTCTGAAAAACCCGCCTGTACCGGTTTCCAATAGTCGGCTTTCAGCGCCTCTACGATAATAGCCGATACCAAAGTTTTTCCAACATCTGTCCCTGTACCTGTTATAAAAATCGGTGTCATAATGTGTGAATGGTGAGTAGTGAATGGTGAATTGTGAAACATCTAAACAAACTAAACTTCTAAACTATCTAATCTCTAAACTTCTTCTCTGCTATTTACAAAAATAGAAAATACTGTCGTTCCATAATTGCGGGATGTTTTAAATAATAATTCGTTTTCATAATTATTAGCCGGTGTATGCTCTAAAATAAACCATCCTGCAGGCGCCAATATTTTTTTCTCATGAATAATACGGGGTAGTTCATCAATATTTTTTAAGGCATACGGCGGCCCCGCAAAAATGAAATTGTATGATTCATTACAATTTTCCAGGAAACGAAAAACATCACTTTTAACTACCACGCAATTTTCAATTTTTAACTCGGCGATTTTGTTTTTAATGAATTCATACATCTTAGGATCTTTTTCTACAATGGTAAGATCCGCAGCGCCGCGCGAAGCCAATTCATAACTAATGCTTCCGGTTCCCCCAAAAATATCAAGTGTTTTTATCCCCGGAATTGCAATGTTATTCTCAATAATATTGAACAACCCTTCTTTAGCAATATCCGTAGTAGGCCGTGTATAAGGCATTTTGGAAGGAGGGTTTATTTTTCTGCCACCATATTTTCCTGTGATTATACGCATGAATCAATAGCAAAAATATAACTGAAATAATGAGATGGATAATTTTTTATCTCTTCTGAATAACTGAAACCATCGGGCAATTTTGCAAATTCTATATCTGTAAAAAATTTATAAAGCTCTTTATAAAGCGAAGAATCTTCTTCAATCAATCCACTTATTTCAAGCCCGATATTTTCATTGCCTGTTTGATGGCAGATATTTAGCAAAACATAAGAAGCATCTTCGGGAGTATTGTATTTATAGCTGTTTATAAGTTGAAGCTTTCCATTTTTTTTCAATGAAACAATTAATTTCTGACCATAAAAAATTACCGAAAGTTTATCTGTTTCTTCAACCGGTTTTTTCAGCAAAAGTGAATATTGGTGGCTACTATCAGCATTAGGATAGTGCTCTTGCAGCACTTCGTATAGCGCCACGGGAATCCTATAGCAATTATAAATTGATTGCTCGGTAATAAGATCCGTAAGCACTATTTCGTTGAGATGTAAATCGCCGTGCATCAAATTCATGATGGTTGTGTTTCTATCACTATTGTAGATTGAAAATGGAATTAAAACACTTTGTGGCAACGAATAAACCACAAATACTTTATTAAAATTTTGGGATAATATTTCTTTTTTTTCATGAAAAACAATCTGTAAATCAATTGGCAGCCCCACTAAAGGTTTGGTCTTATCATAATTATAAATGGCCAAACCCAAAAAAGAATTATTTATGTCGTCTTTTATGCAGAATGCAAATCCTTCATTGCTTACCTCACAAATAAGAGTGCAACTTTTAGCATCAAAAGATGCGGGCAATATTTCAAATACTGTTCTCATTTTTTTATAGCCGCAATATTATCATTTTTTTCTGAGGGAAACCTTATTTATTTATTAGCTTCGCAGCCAAAATAAAAAAATAATGACTAACAGAACTTTTACAATGATTAAGCCTGACGCTACTTCTAAAGGAAATACAGGCGCCATTTTAAAAATGATCAACGAAGCCGGTTTTCGAATTGCAGCAATGAAAATGACTCACATTTCTGCTGCAAAAGCAGGTGAATTTTATGCGGTACATAAAGAGCGGCCTTTCTATGGCGAATTAGTTGAATTTATGAGCCGCGGGCCTATAACAGCCGCCATTCTTGAAAAAGAAAACGCCGTAGAAGATTTTAGAAAATTAATCGGAGCAACCAATCCTGCCCAGGCAGAAGAAGGAACCATCAGAAAATTATACGCTGCCTCCATCGGCGAAAACGCAGTACACGGAAGCGATAGCGATGAAAACGCGCAAATAGAAGGAGATTTCTTCTTTAGCAAATTAGAGCAGTTCTAAAAAATACCATTGAAGTGTAATAAAAAGCCTGTAAAAAAAATTACAGGCTTTTTATTTATTTTTTTATTTATTTTCCAGTGGTTCCACTTTATATCCCGCCTTTTTTAAAAGACTAATCAATCCTTCATCGCCTACCAAATGGGCGGTGCCTACCGCGACAAAAACACTTTCATTTTTCATGAGTTTCTTTAACTGGCCAACCCAATTTTTATTCCTGTCATTGACAAGCAAATCATCATATTTATCTGAACCGAATTCGCTTTTACCCACCATGTTCTTTATAGAATCTAATTGTTGATTTTTATAAAAGCCCAGCATTGTTTCAAATTCCTCTTTGTTGACAGAAAAACTATCAATGTTTTTTAATAATTCTTTGGCCTGCCATTCATAAGGAATACTGTCGAATACGGATGCCTGAAATTGCATTGTCTCCAAACCTTTAATTTCTTTTTTATCTTCTTTGGCTATTTTTACCAATTCTTCTTCTACGCCGGAGGGGCTGCTGCAGTTCATCATTCTCGGATATAGTAAAGCGACTAAAAAATAAGGTTTCGCACTTTGAAGCAGCATCAACGGCATCTTCAGGGTATCAGAAAAATATTGTTGCAGCCTTTTATATTCTTCAGGCGTATAAAGATCCGACAATTTTTTTCCACCTTGCATATTCATATAAAGCATTCCGCTGAGCATCATTGAGGGATCGTCCATATCAAGTTCCATATATATTGTGTCACATACTTTCATCGCTTTTTTCAACTGGTCGCTAAAATGAATATCATCTTTGCATAACAGATGAAAAGTACCAAAAAGGAAACTTGGCTTTTTCAATCCATTGCCGCTCACTTCCCACAATAGAGTATTATTATTATTTTGTTTTACAAAAGAGGTATTCTTTTGGGCATTGCATCCCGTGAATAAAATAGTAGCGAGGCCGTAAAATAGTAAATGTTTCATCAGACAATTTTTGTAAAAATAACAATTAAGAATATCTAAAGATCGCAAACGTTTCCTTTAAAATTGGATGGTACCACTTCTTATCATTTTAAATCTTAAAGGCCAATAAACCATCATCTCGTAAATTGTTTTATCTAAAATAAGATTCTTTAAAATTTGTTGATTTACTGTGTTAGCGCATTACAATCGTTTTTTTTATGAAAAAGAAAATTTATTGCGCAATAATTCGTTAAGCCTATATAGCTAATATCCTGATGATACTAATTTAGTTAGATCATGTAAAACAAGAACCTATGAAAAAACCGTCTCTTTTAATTTTATTTATATTCTATTCATTGGTAATATTCGCTAAAGCCGAATTGCCACCTTACGGTGAAATTGACAAGGCCGATCTGCGTTTAAAAACATGCGAATTTGATAGAGGTGCAGAGGCTTATGAATTAATGTCTTCCGGAGATGTCTATTATAAGGTCATTGACGGAGATTTTAACATCGTAACTGAAAGGCGATTAAGAATTAAAATATTAACAGAAAAAGGAATTGAAAAATCTAAAATTCAAATTAGATTTTTTAGCATGGAAAATTATGAAACCGTTAAAGACGTTTCAGGCATTACATACAATTTAGATAGTGCAGGAAATATAGTAACAAGCCAACTTGATAAAGGAACAATTACCGTAAAGAAAATTGACAACCAGGTTTCTGAAATGTCTTTTGAACTTCCGTCCGTAAAGGTGGGAAGCGTGATTGAATATAGATTTACAAAAAATAGAAAATCAATCTCAAATATTGACGATTGGTATTTTCAGGATGATATTCCTACACGCATCAGTGTATATAGAATCGCAATTCCAGCCATGTTTATATTCAACTCGAAAGTTTTTGCATACCAGGATATTGAACAGGAACGCGATGTAATAAATGAAGAAGCGGTTTACAGGAAAAAACACATGCAATTCGCATCACAATTAAAAACTTATACGCTCGAAAATGTATCGGGATTAAAAAAAGAACCTTTCATGGGTGCGTCAAAAGATTATCTGCAGCGGGTAGCATTTCAATTATCGGGCATTAAGTTTGGTAATGGTGATAGAGAAGAAATAAGCGCTACCTGGGAGCAACTCAGCGCTGGAATATTAAATAACGAAGCATTCGGCGGCCAGATTACTAAAAATATTTCAAATACAAAAAAGCTGGATGAATCGTTGGCAAACACCCAGGGCGATTATAATAAAATGGCAGCGGTATATGATTATGTAAGAAAAAAAATAGCATGGAATGGCGAAAGAGGGATTTATCCTTCCTTCGGTGTTAGGCAGGCATGGGACAAGAAAAAAGGTAACGAAGCAGATCTTAATTTTATACTTATTAATTTATTAAGGAACGCAGGAATCGCTGCCTATCCGCTATTAGTAAGCACTAAAGACAATGGAACGGTAAATGTTCAATATCCATTTTTACAACAGTTTAATACAACGATGGCATGTGTGGTGATTGAGGATAAAAAATACATTTTAAATGCCGCTGACAAATATAACGAGGCTTACCTGGTACCTTCTAATGTATTAAACAATGACGCATTTGTTGTAGATAATTCCAAAGGAGGATGGATAGTTTTATCAAGCGATAACGCTCTTCTGCAAAATGATGTTTCGTTGGATATACAGATAAACCCCATGGATTCACTAACCGGTAAAGCGGTAATAAAGAGTTACAATTATGCAAAGAATCAAAAATTAAAAATATGGGAAAAAGATACCAGTTCGTTCATAAATTATTATAGAGCGCCTGACAGTCTTTTGCAAATAAAAAATATTAAGGTAGAAGGAGCCGACGTGGATTCCGCAGCGCTTACGCAGAAATTTGATTTTGCGATGCTCATGAATTCAAAGAAAGACCATGATTCGTTTTCGGTAAACCTATTCCAGGGGCTTAAAGATAATCCGTTTGTAACCGATGAAAGAAAAACCGATATTAATTTTAATTATAGACAATCATATACGATTGAAGGTAAAATAACCATTCCTGAGGATTATGTTTTTGGACTCTCCAAAAACTCAAAATTAATGATGCCCGATTCAAGTATTATTTTGGAAAAATATTTCTATGCAGATAACTCTAATTTGAACTTCAAAATTAGCCTGGATTTTAAAAAGACTTATTACGATGTAAAAGATTATCCTCAATTAGAGGAATTTTATAAGAAATTATATACCGCATTAAATGAGAAAATTGCCATTAAGAAAAAACGAAATGTTCGGTAAATTTTGAAATAAAAAAAACAATTCTGTATTTACGGATTACATATTTTCGCATTACCCAAAACTAAACAAAATGAGAAAACAACTGCTCACTATCCTGCTTCTACTTAACTCCCTGGTAATTTTTGCAGGAAAAGATTTACCAGCTTTCGGCAAAATTGAGAAATCTGATCTTGAATTAAAAGAATGTGAATTTGATAAAGACGCTGAGGCATATAATTTAATCTCCTACGGAGATGTACGCTATGTTATAATCGGTGAAGATTTTAATATTATTACAGAAAGAAGGATGCGTATTAAAATACTGAAGGAGAAGGGCCTCGACCAGGCCAATGTAAAACTAAAATTTTACAGCAAATCTAACTATGAAAATATAAATGGCGTTTCGGGCCTTACTTACAACCTCGATAATTCCGGAAATGTTGTTATTACCAAACTGGAAAAATCTTCTATTTATACAAAAAAGATAGACAACCAATATTCTGAAATATCTTTTTCATTACCTAATGTAAAAGTAGGCAGCGTGATAGAATTCAAATACACTGATACCAAAAAATCAATTGGCAACCTGGACGATTGGTATTTTCAGGATGATATACCAACGCGCCTCAGTGAATACAACATTTCAGTCCCTTCTATTTTCAGGTTTACTACACAGCTTTTAGCTTATCAACAAGTAGAGCAGAAACAAGATATTAAACCAGAAAACGTAGTATATGGTAACAACGTACTTTCTTATAACTCCGTAGCAAAAACTTATATTCTAAGAAATGTACCGGCAATAAGAGAAGAACCTTTTATGGGCGCTCCCAGGGATTATTTGCAAAGAGTTATATTTCAACTCTCACAAATAGAATATGGAAATGGTGAATTGAGGAATGTAAGATCTACCTGGCCGAAGCTTGCCCATGACTTACTGGAAGATGACGATTTTGGTACACAACTTAAGAAGAATATTCCACACACAAAAGAACTTGATGATTCGTTAAAGAATGTAAAGGGCGATTATGATAGGATGGTATTAATATATAACTATGTACAAAGAAATATGAATTGGAACGGTCAGGAAAGAATATATTCAATGAACGGGATAAAATCAGCATGGGATAAAAAATCAGGGAGTAATACAGAGATAAACTTAATTCTGATTAATCTTTTAAAAGACGCAGGCATTAAAGCGTATCCTTTACTAATAAGCACGAAAGATAATGGAGAAGTAAATACGCTGTACCCTTTTTTACAACAATTCAATGGTACCATGGCTTTCGTCACATTAGACGATAAAAATTATACATTAAATGCCGCCGATAAATATAACCCGGCTTACCTGGTACCCTATGATGTATTGAATACTCAAGGGTTTCTGGTTGACGAAAATAATAGCTCCTGGGTAAGTTTATCCAACGACAAAAAAGATGCCTCTATAAATATGGTTTCATTTTTTGGGGAAATTACCGCCCAGGATTCTATGAAAGGAAATGCTACCGTTTACAGTTATGATTACTCGAAAAATATAAAAACAAAAAAGTGGGTGGAAGATAAAAACTCATTCAGGAATTCATATAGTCAATCTTATCCCGGCATACAAATTAATAATATGGAGGTTTCAGGACTTGGCGAAGAGGAAAAACCTTTAACACAGAAGTTTGATTTTTCAATACCGGTAAAGTCTTCCGGCGATTATGAATATTTTACGATAAACCTTTTCCAGGGATTGGAAAAAAATCCATTTATTGCGGATCACAGAAGCACAGATATTGAATTTAATTTTAAGCAATCTTACGTTGTCGGTGGCAAGATATTTATACCGGCTAATTATCAATTTGATGAACTTCCCAAAAGCATTAAGATGATTATGCCGGATTCAAGCATTGTCTTAAGCCGCCTTTTACAAGCCGATAGCAATTCAATAGACTTCAGGGTTACCTTGAATTTTCTCAAATCTTCTTATGCTGCAAAAGACTATCCTCTTTTCCAGGAGTTTTATAAAAAACTATTCAGTGTATTGAACGAACAAATTGTAATCAAGAAAAAATCAAACTCCAGATGAAACGATTTATATGTTTTTTATTGCTTTACTGTTGCACACATCCTGGTATATCCCAAATCAATATCATGGATGCCGCAACTCTTTCTCCGGATATTAAACACAATACGGACTGCGTAAAGAGAGAAGAAAAAATAGAATTTAATGTAAACGATATTGACAATGCGCGGCTCACTGTTCACCAGGTCTTTACAGTTCTTGATGCCGCAGGAGAAGACGCTTTGTATTTTGTAAAGTATTCTGATCAGTTCAGGAAGCTGGTGGATGCGGAAATCAAAGTGTTTGATGCTAATGGAAAGTCTATCAACAAGTATAAAATGAAAGAATTGAATTCGCGTGCAACCGGTGATGGGCTCGTGCCGGATGGCAAAGTCTATTATTTTCGTGTAGCCGCTCCTTCTTTTCCTATAACCGTGCAGTTTGATTATGAAATGAAATACCGGGGCACTTTAAATTATCCTGATTACCGCATACAGCTTCCGGGGCAATCTGTGGAGCATTCAAGCTATACTGTAAGCATTCCCTCCAATCTTGATCTGAGATATCAGCCACAAAATATCTCTGTCAAACCCGTTGTAACCGAAAAAGGAAAAAATAAAATTTATTCATGGGAAGTCAATAACCTTGATGCCTTTAAATACGAAGACGGTTCTGTGAGCTACGAAAGTAATTTTCCCGCTGTTTTGATAAGCCCCAATCAATTTTCAATGGATGGAAATGATGGCGACATGAGTACCTGGAAAAATTTTGGAAAATGGTATGCAAATCTTTCAAAGGGTTCTATTAACCTTTCTGAAGCCACCAAATCATCTTTGAAAGAAATGGTAAAAAACGAGCCGGACGATAAAGCGAAAATCAAAAAAATATACAAATACCTGCAGGCTAATTGCAGGTATGTAAGCATTCAGTTAGGTATCGGTGGCTTTAAACCTTTCGATGCGGCTTTTGTAGATTCTAAAAAATATGGCGATTGTAAAGCGTTATCCAATTATATGCAGGCATGCCTCGATGCGGTTGGTATTGTAAGCTATCCGGCGTTAATCAATGCGGAATATGATAAAGCACCCGTAGATCCTGGCTTTCCCCATAATTCTTTTACTCACGTAATTCTATGTGTACCTGGCAAAAAAGATACCACCTGGCTTGAATGTACAAGCCCGGTAACAGAAGCCGGAACATTAGGCACTTTTACCGAGAATAGGAATGCTTTATTAATTACACCGGAAGGAGGTGTTCTCGTTTCCACCCCAAAAAGCAATGCATCGGAAAACACGTTTGAACTTAGCACTAAAGTAAAATTGAAAGAAGATGCGTCGGGAGAAAGCGAAAGCGCGCTGAAAGCTTCGGGAGAATATAAAGAGAATCTTTTAATGAATGTAATAGACGAAAAAAAGGATGAGCAAAAAAAATTTTTAGTAATTACACTGGGCTTTCTGCAGCCCGATGATTTTGATTTTGAAAGTGACCGGAAAGACGATTCGGTAAAAACAAATTTCAAAATGTTTATAGAGAAAATTCCTCCTTTTACTGCCGGTAGTAAAATGTTTTTAAGTCCAAGAATTTATAAATTAACGAAGGAGAAATTACCTTCGCCTGAAGGCCGTACTAAAGCTTACTATTTTTCATTTCCTTTTGTAAAAAGAGATACAACCATTTATTATTTACCGGAAAATTATACCGTTGAGAATCTTCCCAAATCCAGGGATATTTCATTTGATTATGGCATATTTAAAACAAAATATTTGTATGACGAACATGCTAACACGATTACCACTATAGCATTGTTTCAACTTACTCACAATATTATACCTGCCGAAAAATTCGCGGAGGTCTTTCATTTTTTTGAAAAAGTAAATGATGAGTATAATGAAAAAATGATTATCAAAAGAAAATAAGAAAACCCCTTTATTTATTCCTTTACTGTATTTATAAAAAAGATTAGTCTCCACTCCCTTTATCTCCCACAAACCAATGCTCTTTATTTTTGAATAGCACATTAAAGGTGGTGAGTGTTCCGTAAATGCGCGTAATGTATTGCTGAAGATTTACTTTGTCTTCATCACTCAATATTTTGTGGGCATTGATCTGCTGTTCCATTACTCTAACCCTGTCGCGAAGCATCACTATTTTGTGAAAAAAAATATCTATCGGAATTTCTTTGGCTTTTTGGCTTTTATCCGCAGGTTGCAAAATCATTGTGCCACCCGTCCACCGCTCTCCGAGCGGCACTATTTCTGAAGCATCACTCCAAAGCCTTAAAATCTTCAGTAAAGATTTTTCTACGTCGCTCGTAGTCTCTAATTCCACAGTAACATTTTCAGGAATAATTTCTTCCAATTTAGGATCTGTTTTATCAATCTCTTTTATCCCATAGTTTATAAAAGAAATAAGGTAAGTTGCCAGCCTCACTCCCACTATAACTCCGGGTCCGTGTTGCGTGTGTTGAAGCCTTGTGCCTACTCCGAGTGTCAATTGTTCCATAAAATATTTTAAATTGAAGAAAGTATTAAAAGTTAAACAATTTTTTTAATTCCCGCAAAGACAGCACACGGTTAAATTTAATCAGATTCAAATCTTATCAAATGAGTTTTTCCATATCATTTTTAAAACTGTAAAATATTAAAAATTCTTACATGATTCCTTCGAACTTTAGTAGTGATTTAAAACAAATATCTATTAACTTGCTTTATTAACAAATATTATAAAAAATTGACAATATAATTTCATACTTCTTTTTAATTAATTCCTTACTTTGTTAACTGAAAAAACTCTATATGAAACAATCCACCTCAAAATTTCTGTACTTATGCATTTTGATAATGGTATTAGGAGCCTTTGCCACTTCCTGCAAAAAGGATAAAGGCAATTCTTCCCCGACAACTCCTCCCGGGCAATTATCTGATGCCGATTCGCTTAAATATATTATGTATAATTTGATGCAGGTAAGTTTAGATTTTGCTGATGGCGGCAGAGATACATCCGCAGCAAGTTATCTTCCTACTTATTATTGGTACAACCAGGTTCCAAAATTGAATCCTTTAAGTTCCACTTATGACTCTGCAGATGTGCTGCTGAACGCAATGAAAACCTATGCTATTAATCCAACCACCGGTAAACCTTACGATAAATACAGTTTTTTGGATAAGACTGGCGCGGTAGCTGCTGAAATACAACAAGGTAAGGGTGGAGATCTGGGAATGGAGGTTTCCTATGCACGGGGCGCCAACAATAAAATCACTCTGAACGTCTTGTACGCAGATAAAAATTCTCCTGCAGGAAAAGTCGGCATAACACGTGGATGGCAAATTACCGCTATAAATGGAAGCACCAATATATCCTACGATGGTAGCAATGGCCCCAATGTGACCGCAGTGATCAAAGCAGTTTATAACGCTCCGAGTTCATCATTTACATTTTTAAAGCCCGATGGTTCTACTGCTACTTATACACTTAGCCAGGCAAACTATAATATCAACCCGGTTTTATTTGATTCTGTTTATAATGTGGGAGGGAAAAACGTAGGGTATTTTGTTTTCTATACTTTTTCCAGCGTATATAATAGCGACGGTTCTGCCTCTCCTACCCAACTGGCGCTAAATAATGTTTTCAGCAAATTTGAATCAGCAAATGTTTCTGATGTGATTGTTGATCTAAGATATAACGGTGGCGGCTCTGTAGCCACCTCAGAGTATATCGACAGCCTGCTGGCGCCCTCATCTGTGAAAGGAAAAGTGATGTACAATTATTTGTATAATGATAAATTAACGGCGCTGGCAAAACAACAACCTGGCTTTCTTCAAACACAGGTATTATTCACTGGCGGCGGAGGCTTGAATCTAACTCATGTATTTTTTATAGGAACCGGCAATACAGCATCTGCCAGTGAACTTACGCTTAATAATCTCAAGCCTTACCTGGACGTAAAATTGGTAGGCGACACAACGTATGGCAAACCGGTTGGTTTCTTCTCCTTCACTATTTCCGATTATCCAAATGGCGTAAAAAAAGATTTGGCAGATCTATATGCCATAAACTTTGAGACAAGAAATGCCGATAACAACGGAGGCTACTTCAATGGCCTGATTCCGGATCAACTTACAACTGACTTCGTGGATGTGCCATGGGGTGATTCTAAAGATGATAACCTGGTAAAAATATTCAAATATATAAGTACAGGCAGTTTCAGCCGGCTTTCTGCGCAGCAAAGAATGGCGGCTGACCAGTCTTTGCGGATGACGATACCTTCTACCATTCATCCCCTCCGTTTTAATGGTATGGTGGATTATAAAAATAGTAGCAAAATGAAAACCTTAATAGATAAAAGTTTGAGAAGAGCCCAATAAAGATTTTTTTTATAAAAAACTTCACTTAAATCTTGGTAATTTTAAAACGGGTGGATTGATTTAAGTGAGGTTTTTATCTTCCGTAATTCAGAATAATTTTTTATCCAATAAAGATTTTTCAGGATTAGGCTAAAAACGACAAAAGAATTAGATTCGACCCACGGAAAGTTTTTATAAAAAAAATTTGCATCTATAAATTAAATATATTAAATTCGTAGCAATCCTGTCCCGATAAACTACTCATAAAGTTTCCAATCTTCCTTTTGAAGGCTTTCTCTATTTTTTTAATGTTTAAACTTTAGGTTTATGAAAAAGATTAATTCAGTCGAATTGCACGATACATTTGTTGCAATCGGCATTATTCTGACATTCTTTGCTGTAATGGCTGCAATCGCATTCTTAACAGGAATGTAAAGGCACTTATTTACACTCAGGAAACCACGGACTTCAATCTATTGAATGGTATAGGCGTAAGCCTATACCATTTTTTTTGCTCAATAATTGATAAAATTTGAGGCCAAATAATTGTCAATAATTTCATAACAATGAAATCTTTCTCTCTTTCGGCCATCTCTAAAATTCCTTTAACGACTCTTATTAAAAGAATAGTTATCAAACAAAATTCAAGCTCATGTAAAATATTTTTTATCAATAAAATATTTTACCGTAATTTAACAAAACATTAAAACCTTACGTCATGAAAAAAGTAATTTTTTGTTGCGTCATATTTACTATAGTTAGTTGCAATTCATCTAATAATAAAAAAATACCCAATATGGAGGGTACCTATTTTATGAATACCCAGATTCTTAACAATGGGAAAAAAGATACTAAATACACGGATCTCAAACAATTAAAAATGTACACAGGTAATTTCTATATGTACGCACAGGTAAATCCAAACGATTCCTCCTCTGCCTTTGGAGTTGGCTCTTACTCGACAAACCACGACAGTGGCACAGTAACTGAAACAGTTATCTACCGTGCAAGTGATTCTATTTTTCAAAATGACCCGGCACAATATATACTCAATATTACCATAACTTCAGATGGGTATCAACAGGTAATTCCCGAAATACAAATGGACTCTGCAAAATATAAGCTTACAGAAGATTATCAGAAAACAGGTGATTCGACAAAAACTCCGTTAGACGGAGTTTGGAAAGAAACGCATTCTGTTGTTATTAAAGGAGCAGATACTTCCGTAAATCAAAGGGTGCAGTATAAAGCTTATTACAGGGGCTATTTTATGTTTGGGCAATATGTAAAAGGTACTGATTCTAAACATCATACCGGAGTTGGATTCGGCACTTTCAAAATGAAAAGCGAAACTGAATTAGAAGAAACCGATCTTAACTCAACCTATTCTATCATCGCAGGCCATACTTTTGATGTGAAGATAGAAATGGATGGCCCTGATAAATACCACCAAACCATTTTAAACGGAGATGGGACAACAGGTATTGAATATTATGAGCGATTGAAAAAATAATTTCATAAAATCATCAAATAGAAAAATAGAAAAATAGAAAAATCAATAATTTGTTGGTTTACTGAAGGAATATTTTTACCTGATTAAAGAGTGTGCCACCTATTTTTTGAATGAAGTTAGATATCACATTTGGTATTACTTCCCAAATTTCTTTTTCAACAAACTCATTGCGTCTTCCATAGTAGCACTCTCTTTCTCTTCTTTATTTCTACGTTGAGATGGATTTGTATTTTCAGGTTTGCGGATATTTCTGGCCCTGCTGTTGATAGCGTTATGCTGCTGGCTCTTTGCGCTCTCCTGCGTTTGTTTGATGGACAGCGCAATACGCTTGCGTACCTTATCTACTTCAAGCACTTTCACTATTACTTTATCATTGAGCTTCAAAACCTCACCAGGATCACTTATATACTTATGGGCTATCTCCGAAACATGGACCAGGCCATCCTGCTTCACGCCAATATCTATAAAAGCGCCGAAACGAGTAAGATTGGTTACCTGGCCAGGCACAATCATACCCACCACAACATCATCAATAGAATAAATATTTGCAAACTCAAAAGCCTGCGCTTCATCACGCGGGTCAAGGCCGGGCTTTTTTAATTCTTTCACAATATCCTGCAAAGTATGCAGCCCAATATTTTCGTTTACGTATTGCTGTAATGGTATCTTATTTATTACATTTTCATTGCCAATAATTTCCTTTACATCTACCCCGGCGTCCTTTGCCATTTGTGCTACTACCTTGTAAGATTCTGGGTGGACACCACTTTCATCCAACGGATCATCACCATTTTTTATTCTTAAAAAACCCGCACATTGCTCAAAAGCTTTTTCACCCAGTCTTGGCACTTCCTTTAATTGCTTCCTGCTGACAAAGCGTCCCTTTTCTTTTCTGTAACTCACAATATTTTCAGCGATGGATGGGCCTATGCCACTTACATAACTCAATAAGTATTTTCCGGCAGTATTTAAATTAACGCCAACCGCATTGACGCAGCTCACCACAGTTTGATCCAGTTTGTCTTTTAATTTTACCTGGTTTACATCGTGCTGGTACTGCCCTACTCCAATACTTTTCGCATCTATTTTTACTAACTCAGCCAAAGGATCCATTAACCTGCGGCCAATACTTACCGCACCTCTTACTGTAATATCCTTGTCTGGAAATTCTTCCCTTGCAATCTCAGAAGCTGAATAAATAGAAGCGCCATCTTCATTCACCA
>Ga0070660_100000830_pt1 | contig 20537 bp, 20 predicted proteins | sample KBSC33metaG_FD_64670 | JGI IMG/M metagenome (GOLD analysis project Ga0070660, IMG submission 64670) | Corn rhizosphere microbial communities from Kellogg Biological Station, Michigan, USA - KBS C3-3 metaG | ecosystem: Host-associated > Plants > Roots > Rhizosphere > Soil ... | reverse complement strand
GTGTCCTGGCCCTCGATCCGCATGATCGCCAGGCTGTTTGCCTGCACCTGCACCTTTCCGCCGAGGACCGGTGGCTCCAGGTTGAAACGCGCATCGATCGCCGGCAGCGCGATCGGGATCTGCTTCTGCACATCGTCGACCCGGAGCCCCTGGAACGCCCACCCGGCGATCGAGATGTAGCTGTTGGGGCTGATCCGCTCCGCATTTATGAAATTGCGCAGCCGGTCGTCGCGGGTGATGTCGTACCGACGCGTGACAGTCTTGTCGCTCGCAACCCGGAAGAAGCCCGTCACGCTCCACAGCGGATCGAGCTGAAACTTGCCGTTCGCTTCGAAATAGCCCCGTACGTCGCGCCCGTTATCGGTGCTCGGCGTCAGGTCGGCATTCTCGACATTGCTGTAGGTCAGGAACCCGCCGACCTGGAAGGCGCCGAGGCTGTTGACCTCGCGATAGCGCGCCTCGATCGCCGGAAAGGTGCCGGTGTAGAGGTGCGGGATAACGGAAAGGTCGCGGTTCGGAGCGATCCGCCAGTAATAAGGAAGAGCGACCTCGAAGCCGTTGCTCTTCGAGATCTTGAGTTCCGGGACCAGCCATCCGGTCGCCCCTTCGCCGCTTGTGCCGACGCTGAACACCGGAAGCAGCGGAAGGGTCACTCCGAACAGCTGCAGCCGCCCGCCCTGGAACCTTACGCGGCTATGCGCCGGATCGTCGATCACGCGCGCCGCGGTGATCATCCAGCTCGGCTTTCGCGGACAGCCGCTGGCGGTCGCCACGGGGCAGGGCGAATAGGCCGCATTCTCGAGCGTGATGATCCCGTTCGACCGCGTTCCCCGATCCGCTGCGATGCGTCCGCCACTTTCGAGCACCACCAGCAGATTGTCGATCGTCCCGTCGCGAAGCGTGTCGGAAAGAACGACATTCTCGCCGACAAGCTTGTCGCCCTGCGGGTCGACCACGACCACGCTGCCCTGGGCGCGCACCTCGCCGGTCTTGCGATTCCAGGTGACCCTGTCGGCGGCAAGATAATTCCCCTCGCGCGCCATACGGACCTGGCCGCTCGCGGAGATGATGTCGTTGTCGCTGTCGTAAATGACCTGGTCAGCGCTGAATTCGATCGTGGTATCCTGCTCGGCGGACTGCGCCTGGGCCGGCGCTGCGCCTGGCAGCGGTTGCGCTTGGGGCGGCGATGTTTCGGGAGAAGGTTGTGCAGGGGTCTGGGCAGCGGCCGCGGCGGCCGGCACCCCGAGGAGCGGAAGAGCCGTCAACCAGATCAGCCGATTACGCAATCCGTCCGCCTTCCGCCCGCATCGGAGGCGGCCTATCGCACCTTCCGCCAGCGGACAATCGCCTTGAATGGCAATGGGCGCGGTCGCTGCTCGCTCCGTCGGCGGCAGCTTTGCCATCATCCACCGCTCGTCCTAAAGGCCATCGCAATCTCCAGCCTTACAATTGCTCAGGACAAGACAGACGATGCAGATTGAATTTGCCGCTTCCCGGCCAAGCGGGGATTTCGCGCTTGTGATCCCCTCGGCGGGCACCAATCGTCCCGGTATCGATTCGCTTGGCGATCACAGGGACCGAACGGAAGCGGCCCTGAAGCGGCAGCGCTTCGATGGCGATTCCGGAAGTGCGGCCGAACTCTTCGTCGAGGAGGGGGGTGCTGTCCGGCGTCTCGTCGTCATCGGTACCGGCGGAGGCTCCACGCCCGCCGAATCCGCGGAGAAACTGGGCGGCACGGCCGTCGCGCGCCTCCTGACCTCGGGTGAGTCAGAGGCCGTGATCGATCTCACCGGGCTCGATTACGATTCCGATTCCGCGGCCCGGGTGGCGCTCGCCGCCGCGCTGCGCTCGTGGCGTTACGATCGCTATCACACCAAGCTGAAGGACAAGCACAAGCCGACCCTCAAGAAGGTGACGATCGTCGGCGGCGCCGACGGGACCGCGGGGCGCTGGAAGGCACGTTGGGAACCGGTCGTCGAGGGCATCGACCTCACCCGAAGCCTCGTGACCGAGCCGGCGAATGTCATCTACCCGGAAAGCTTCGTCGACCGCTGCCGCGATCTCGCCAAGCTCGGGATCGAGATGGAGGTGCTGAACGGCGAGCAGATGAAGAAGCTCGGAATGGGCGCGCTTCTGGGCGTGGCCCAGGGCTCGGTTCGCGACCCCCGGCTACTGGTTTTGCGGTGGAATGGCGGCAAGGACGGTGCTGCCCCGGTCGCCTTCGTCGGCAAGGGTGTGACCTTCGATACCGGCGGCATTTCCATCAAGCCCGCGCTGGGCATGGAAGCGATGAAGTGGGACATGGGCGGCGCCGGTGCAGTGGTCGGCGTGTTGAAGACACTCGCCCTGCGAAAGGCGAAGGCCAACATCGTCGGGATCTGCGGCCTTGTCGAAAACATGCCCGGCGGAAATGCGCAGCGGCCGGGGGACGTCGTCACGTCAATGTCCGGACAGACGGTCGAAGTGATCAACACCGATGCAGAAGGACGGCTCGTCCTCGCCGACGCGATCGCCTACGTGCAGCGCAACTACAAGCCGGGGACGATCATCGATCTCGCGACTCTCACCGGCGCGATCATCGTCAGCCTCGGCCACGAGTTCGCAGGGCTGTTCACGCCTGATGACCAGCTCGCGTCCGATCTTCTCAAGGCGTCGAAGGAAAGTGGCGACAAACTGTGGCGGATGCCGCTCGCGGAGCCGTTCGACCGGCTGATCGACTCGCCAATCGCCGACGTCAAGAATGTCGGTCCACGCGAAGGCGGTTCGATCACAGCCGCCCAGTTCATCAAGCGGTTCGTCGAGGACGGCGTCAAATGGGCGCACCTCGATATCGCCGGAATGGCCTGGTCGGACAAGGCGAGCTCGACTTTCGGCAAGGGCGCGACCGGGTTCGGCGTTAGGCTCCTGGACCAGTTCGTCGCCGACAATCTCGAGGGCTGAGCCCTGCGCGTCGACTTCTATCAGTTCGGCGCGACCCGGCTCGAGCAGGTGATCGCCAGCCTCGGCGAAAAGCTACTCGCTCAGGGTGAGCGGCTGCTGGTTGTCGCCGAAGACGCGGCGTTGCTTGCAAGGCTCGACCGTACCCTGTGGGATCAGGGTTCCGCCAGCTTTCTCCCCCACGGCATCGGCGGCGGGCCGGACGACATGCGCCAGCCGATTCTACTCACGACCGGGACCGATGCTTCGAACCGGGCGCGCAACCTGCTGATTGCCGACGGCAAGTGGAGGGAGGCGGCATTGGGCTTCGAACGCGCATTCTACCTGTTCGATGCTGCTGGGGTGGACGAGGCGCGGTCCGCGTGGCGATCCCTTGCCGGCCGTGCGGGCGTCGAGCGTCACTACTGGTCCAATCAGGACGGCCGCTGGGTAGAAAAGACGCCTGCCGAGCGCCAATCCGCGTAAATCCGCGTCGCCGAACCATCCGGCTGTCGTCCGGGCGACTCGGCTTGTCGTAAACTTCGCCTCACCCATTTACCCGACGCTCGCGCTCGCCCGTTCTCCGCGACAGAACGGCTGCGCAACAACGGGTGGAGCAAGAAGAATGCGAAGACTTGTGCTGGCGATATCGGCAGCAACCCTGACCGTTCCGGCGATTCCGGAACAGGCGGACGCACGGACTCGAAACTATCATGGGAAGGTCTGGCGTGATTCGCATGGCCGGCTCCGGTGCAAGCGCCCCAACGGCACCACCGGACTGATCGTCGGCGCCGCCGGCGGCGCCCTCGTCGGGCGGGCCATCGATACGCACGGCGAGAGGGCCACCGGAACCCTAATTGGAGCTGCAGCAGGCGCGCTGATCGGGCGAAGCGTAGAACGCTCGCAGGTGCGCTGCCGCTGACGGACGGCCGGCACTCCGTTGTCCTCGAACTCCCCCGTCGGGGTGCCGGCCAACTCTAATGCTGTATTGACACACTAATACACTGACTATAGTTTGGCGCCCGGAAGGGGTGCTCTGATGTATAGCCAGAACGACTTGGACGATGCGGTTGCCGCCGGTGCGATCAGTTCCGAATCCGCCACCGCGCTACGCAATTTCATGGAACTGCAACGCTCGGCGCCCGCGGTCGACGAAGAGCAATTCCGGCTGATTACCGGCTTCAATGACATTTTTGTCTCCATCGCGGCCGCGATCCTGCTGGTTGCGGTCGGCTGGATCGGGCAGTGGATCGGAACGCGGACCGGAATGACGGTCGAGGCCGACGGTCCGTCCTTCCTGGCGCCGCTCGCGGTTGCAGCGACCAGTTGGGGCCTTGCGCTGTTCTTCACCGCCAGAAGGCGGATGGCTCTTCCATCCATCCTGCTGCTGCTCGCTTTCGTGGGATCGGTCTTCGCAACGATCGGATTCGTGGTGGCCCAGGTCATCGGCCCGGACGCTCTCAACGATAATAACGCCCTGCAAGGCATCGTCGCCGCAGCCTCCGGCTCGGTCGCCGCCGTCGCGGCTTGGCTGCATTGGAAGCGGTTCCACGTGCCGATCACGGTTGCCGCCGGAGCCGCGGCAGTCTCAGCGATCGCTATTGGGCTTCTCCTTGCGGCGCTCGGGCAGAATTTCGAACAGGCGAGAAACCTCGTGCTCGGCTTCGTACTCCTGCTCGGGATCGGCGTGTTCCTGTTCGCGATGCGCTGGGACGCGTCGGATCCGGCCCGGCTCACGCGCAAGTCGGACGTCGCTTTCTGGCTGCACCTGCTTGCAGCGCCGATGATTGCCCACCCGATCTTCGCTTTGCTCGGGCTCACCAACGGCAATGTGTCGATCGGCGAGGGGCTGGTCGTCGTGCTGCTCTACGTCCTGTTCGGCCTGACGGCGCTTGCGATCGACCGCCGCGCGCTGCTCGTCTCCGCGCTTGCCTATGTGCTGTTCGCGCTCAACGAGCTCTTCAAGCAGTTCGGGGCGATCGAGCTCAACGTCGCATTGACGACATTGATCATCGGATCGTCACTGCTGCTCTTGTCGGCCTTCTGGCACCAGGCGCGCGCTGCAGTGGTCAGGCCGCTTCCCGATGGCCTTCGCGCGAAGCTTCCGGTGGTCGATCGAACCACAGTCGCTAGCGCACGATCCGCATAAGCCGTCGCTCGAGAGGGGCCATGATTCCGCCAAGGTCGTGGCCCCGCTTGAGCACAAGGCCATGCTCGCTCACCAATGCGAACGCCCCCTGCTTCAAGCGAAGCTCGGGGTGTTTCTCTATGCGGATCTCCGGACGCTCGGCGTGCCTGCGGAAGGCCGCGAAGACCGCGTGATCGGGATGATGCCCGAGCGCATAGTCCCGCCAGTGCCCGGCAGCGACCATGCGCCCGTACAGGTCCATGATCCGCATCAGTTCCAACCGGTCGAATGCCGTGATCGGGCGCCGGTCCCTTGGATGGGGGAACGGCGCGACGACGCTCAAGCGGCGGTGCTCCCGAACGCGGAAGCCGCGCTCAAGCGCGCTTGCTCCTGACGGGCGTCTCTCCTGCGCTGGTGCGTGCCTTGGCCTCGTGGCGAAGGCGTTCGATCTCGCGCTCGAGCTCGCACAGGCGGGCGAGCACCGGATCGGCGATCTCGCTGCACGGCGTCCCGTAGGGGAGGAACTCGCTCGGCTCCGCCGCGGCGATCCCGACCGGAACCGGCTTTGCCGGAATCCCGATCACGGTCGCCCCTCGGGCGACGTCCCGGGTAACGACCGCATTGGCCCCGATTCGCGCGCCTTCCCCGACCTGGATCGGGCCGAGCACCTGTGCTCCGGAGCCGATGACGACGCGATTGCCGATGCTCGGGTGCCGCTTGCCGCCGCCTCCCGAATGGGGGTTGGTGCCGCCGAGCGTGACATTCTGGTAGATGGTGACATCGTCGCCGATCTGCGCGGTTTCCCCGATCACGCTGAACCCATGATCGATGAAGAAGTGCCTGCCGATCTCCGCTCCGGGATGAATGTCGATCGCCGTCAGGAACCGCGCGAAATGGTTGACCAGGCGCGCGAGGAAATAGAGGTGGCCGCCGTAGAGCCAGTGGGCGACCCTGTGCAGCGCGAGGGCCCACGCGCCCGGATAAATCAGGATTTCCCAACGCGAGCGCGCGGCGGGATCGCGCGCCTTCACGGAATCGAGATACTCAACCAGGCCTGAAAACAAACCGCTGCCCTTCAACATTTCGTGCCCAATTTAGGAACGTTTGGGCGTCATTGCCAGAAGGGAAGATTGTATGCCGGGCCGGTTTCGTGCAGGTCCTCGCCCGCAACAGGGGGAGCATCGCCGATCATTCCGGCTGTCATGACCGATCCGTCGGTCCTCGTCCCTTTCATCCTCATCGGCTTCGCGGCCCAGCTGGTCGATGGCGCACTGGGCATGGCCTATGGCCAGATTTCCAGCACCCTGCTGATCAGTCTCGGCGTTCCGCCGGCGATGGCGTCGGCGGGCGTCCATACCGCGGAGACCTTCACCACTGCCGTATCCGGGATCAGCCACACGGCCCATCGCAACGTAGACTGGCGGTTGTTCTTCCGGTTGGTGATCCCTGGCGTGATCGGCGGGATCCTCGGTGCCTATATCCTGACCGCGGTCGACGCATCCGTCGCCAAGCCGTTTGTGCTCGCTTACCTGACCGCGCTCGGGCTTTATCTCTTCTACCGGGGAGTCATGCATCGGCACACCGAACGGAGACCGAAGATCGTCTCTCCGCTCGGGCTCGTCGGCGGCTTTCTCGACGCGGCGGGCGGTGGCGGCTGGGGCGGCATCGTCACATCCAACCTGCTGGTGCAGGGAAGCAACCCCAGGAAGACGATCGGAACGGTCAACACCGCCGAGTTCTTCGTCACGATCACGATTTCCGCGACCTTCGTTGCAACGCTGGGCTGGAAGGCGTTCACGACGGCGACGATCGGCCTGCTGATCGGCGGGGTTGCCGCTGCTCCGTTCGGTGCCTGGATCGCCAAGCGGGTCAATGCCGATTCGCTGCTGACCTTTGTCGGCGCGCTTCTGACCTGCGTCAGCCTCTACGGACTGTACCGCGCACTCGCCTAAAGCGTCGCATGGACGGTCGCCAGCGCCTTCATCACCGCGGCGACCCGGACGGCAGCCTGAATGGTGTCGGATTTCACTCCAGCATCGAGCAGCACCCGCTCGTGGCTGTCGATGCACAGGCCGCAACCGTTCATTGCCGAAACGGCCAGGCAGAACAGCTCGAAATCGTCCTTCGCTATGCCGTGACTGGCGATGAAGTTCATCCTCAGCCGCGCCGGCTTGGTCCCATATTCCGGGTTCGCGACCAGGTGGACGAAGCGGTAATAGACATTGTTCATCGCCATCACCGCCGCAGCGCCGCGCGCGGCATTGGCCTGGGCGTCGGACAATTTTCCCGCCGCAGCGGCTTCGGCCGCCTCGACCAGCGGCTTGTATCCAGAGCCGTGCGCGCAGGCGAGCAGCAGGCCAGCCTTTCTCTCCTCTCCGAGCAGCTGATCGGACAGGATCGACGTCAGGTTGAGCCGGAGGTCCTTCGCATAATCCGGAAGGCTCTCGGCGAAGTCCTTGAGCGACATGGAAGCTCCAGGTGAAAGGGAAACTGGGAGGGGGCCGCCCGCTGTGCGCGGTCGTGGGCGGTCAGGGGAGGGGGGATGATTGGCCCGCCCACTTACTCATAACAGCCCCCTCCGGGGCAATTGTTCGACCAGATCAGGCCGCCGGACGCAGAACCTCTTCGCCCGGGCTCCAGTTGCACGGGCAAAGCTCATCCGTCTGGAGAGCGTCGAGCACGCGAAGGGTCTCCGCCGGGTTCCGACCGACGTTGAGGCCGTTGACCGTCACGTGCTGGATGATGTTGTCGGGATCGACGATGAAGGTCGCGCGATAGGCGACGTGCTCTTGCGGATCGAGAATCCCGAGCGATTCGGCCAGGGCCTTGCCGTTATCGGCAATCCACGGGAAATCCGCCTGCGCCAACTCGGTGTCCGAGCGGCGCCACGCGAAGTGGACATGGGCGGTATCGGTCGAAGCCCCGATCAGGACCGTGTCGCGATCGGCGAAGTCGTTCTTGAGCTCGCCATAGCCGACGATTTCCGTCGGGCAGACGAACGTGAAGTCCTTCGGCCAGTAGAAGAGCACTTTCCACTTTCCATTGGTCTGGCCGAGATCGATCGTTTCGCCGGATGGCAGTGCGGACGTGCCCTGCTGGACCGGGAGCTTGAGGGAAGGCAGCTTGTCGCCAACGGTAAGCAATTCAACTCTCCTGCTGTGAAATCCTGTTGCACCGCAACATCTATGGTGCTGGAAGTAATCGTTCAAGTACATTAAATCGAACGAACTGATTGGAATTTTCGATAACAATGGCTGTTCACCTGCCGACACTCAAGCAGCTCCAGTATCTTGTGGCGTTGCGGGAGCATGGGCATTTTGGAAAAGCCGCCGATGCCTGTTTCGTTACCCAGTCGACCTTGTCGGCGGGGCTTCGCGAGCTCGAAACCTCAGTCGGTGTGACTCTGGTCGAAAGGACTCGCCGTGTCGTTCGTTTCACCGCGCTCGGCGAAAAGATTGCCGACAAGGCGGTTCGGGTCATTCGCGAGGCGGAAGAGCTGGCGGAGCTCGCACGGGCGGAAGGAAAACCACTCCACGGCGAGCTTCGCATGGGAGTCATCCCGACTATCGCGCCGTTCCTTCTCCCGGCGATGCTTCCACGCCTGAGGAGCGAGTGGCCTAACCTCAAGCTCTATCTTCGCGAGGAAACCAGCCAGGCGGCATGCGAGGCGCTCCACCGCGGTCAGCTCGACTGTGTTCTTCTCGCTTTGCCTTTCGCATGCGGCGAAGTCGATTCCGCGCCCTTGTTCACCGACCGCCTGTTTGTCGCCTTCCCCGACGGAGAGGCGCCGCTCGGCGCGATGGTCGAAGTCGAATCGATCGACGAAAACCGGATGCTTCTGCTCGAGGACGGGCATTGCCTGAAGGACCATGCGCTCGCCGCCTGCAACCGGCCCGAGCTGCGCGCCCACGCGGCGATGATGGGCACGTCGCTGCATACTCTGGTGCAAATGGTCGATAACGGCCTTGGCGTGACCTTCGTCCCGGCGATGGCGATCGACGCCGGGATTCTCCAGGGAACCAGGGTGGATGCAAAGCCGCTGCGTTCCGATCACGGCTTTCGCCGGATCGCCCTCATCTGGCGGCGGTCAAGCCCGCGCGAGAGCGAGTTCCAGCTGCTCGCGGGCACGCTCCGCCGGATCATCGGGGAAGTGATCCACGAGCATGCCCCGGCCTAGATCGACGCGGCGCTACGGGGCTGGGGAGGGGCGCAAACCGGGCTCACTGGGGGATGAGCGGTCTGCGGCATAGCGCCGCGTCGAACCGATAAGCCTATTTCGCCATTGCCGGCTCGCGGATGTTTGCCGCAGGCTTCCCGGAGCCGCGAAGGTCGAAGCGGCCGGCGTTCATCACCTTTGTCCAGGCTGCGACGAAGTCGCGGACAAATTTCTCACCGCCGTCGTCGGCTGCATAGACTTCGGACAAGGCGCGAAGCTGGGCGTTCGACCCGAATACAAGGTCGGTGCGGGTCGCCGTCCATTTCTGCTTGTTCGAGGCTCGGTCGCTGCCGACGAAAATCTCGTCGCCCTCATCATCGATCTGCTTCCACGCCGTTCCCATGTCGAGCAGGTTGACGAAGAAGTCGTTGGTCAGCTGACCGACACGATCTGTGAAGACGCCGTGTTTCGATCCGCCCCGGTTGGCGCCGAGCACGCGCAGCCCGCCGACCAGCGCGGTCATCTGCGGTGCGGTGAGGCCGAGCAATTGCGCGCGATCGATCAGCAGTTCCTCGGTCGGCACGTTGAAGCGGACCTGCAGATAGTTTCTGAACCCGTCCGCCTTCGGTTCGAGCGGCTCGAAGCTTGCCGCGTCGGTTTGCTCCTCGCTCGCATCGCCGCGACCGCCGCTGAACGGCACGCTTACGTCGTAGCCGGCGTCCCTGGCCGCTTTCTCGACTGCGGCCGTACCGCCGAGCACGATGGCGTCGGCAAGCGAGATTCGCCCGCGCAGCGCGTCGATCTTCGACAGCACCTTTGCCAACTCCGGGGGATCGTTGACGTCCCAGTCTTTCTGCGGAGCGAGACGGACGCGCGCGCCGTTGGAGCCGCCGCGATGATCGGACTGGCGATAGGTCGAAGCGGAGGCCCAGGCGGCCTTGACCAGCTCGCTGATGCTCAATCCACTGTCGAGGATCTTCGCCTTGAGCTCGGCTACTTCGCTTTGGCCGGGCCTATTTCCGGCTGGAACAGGGTCCTGCCAGATCAGGTCCTCATCCGGCACTTCCGGGCCGAGGTAGCGCGCCTTCGGGCCCATGTCGCGGTGGGTCAGCTTGAACCATGCGCGAGCAAAGGCGTCGGCGAAGGCATCCGGGTCGTTGCGGAGCCGCTCGCAAATCTTGCGATATTCGGGATCCACCTTGAAGCCCATGTCGGCGGTGGTCATCATCGTTGGAAGCCGTCGGTCCGGGCTATGCGCGCCCGGTGCCATGTCTTCCGGTTTCTGGCCGATCGGCTGCCATTGTTTCGCGCCTGCGGGGCTCGTGACCAGCTCGTATTCATAGTCGAGCAGCATGTGGAAATAATTCATGCTCCAGCGCGTCGGAGTCGGCGTCCAGGCGCCTTCCAGACCGCTGGTGATGGTGTCGTCGCCGACGCCGCTCTTGTGCCCGCTTTGCCAGCCGAGACCCTGCTGGGCGATGTCGGCGCCCTCGGGCTCCGCGCCCACCTTCGACGCATCGCCGGCGCCATGGCACTTGCCGAACGTATGCCCGCCGGCAGTCAGTGCGACCGTCTCTTCGTCGTTCATCGCCATCCGGGCGAAGGTCTCGCGCACGTCGCGCGCCGACTGAAGCGCGTCGGCATTGCCGTCGGGACCTTCGGGATTGACGTAGATCAGGCCCATCTGCACGGCGGCCAGGGGGCTTTCGAACACCTCGTTCTCGACGATGCGGGTCTTGGCGCCCTGGCCGACCCATTGCTCCTCGGTGCCCCAGTAAACGTCCTTCTCCGGTTCGTAGATGTCTTCGCGTCCGCCGCCGAATCCGAACACCGGCCCCCCCATCGATTCGATGGCGACGTTGCCGGCCAGGATCAGCAGGTCGGCCCAGCTCAACTTGCGCCCGTATTTCTGCTTCACCGGCCAGAGCAGCCTGCGCGCCTTGTCGAGATTGGCGTTGTCCGGCCAGCTATTGAGCGGAGCGAAGCGCTGGTTGCCGGAATTGGCGCCGCCGCGGCCGTCGCCGATCCGGTAGGTTCCTGCCGCGTGCCACGCCATCCGGATGAAGAAGGGGCCGTAATGGCCGTAATCGGCCGGCCACCACGGCTGGCTGTCGGTCATCAGCGCGGTGAGGTCGCGCTTGACCGCCTGGTAATCGAGCGATTCGAATTCGGCGGCATAGTCGAAATCGTCGCCCATCGGGTCGGACGGCCCGGGCAGGATTTCGAGCGAGAGCTGGTTCGGCCACCAGTCACGGTTGGTTCTTCCAAGCAGCGAGCGGAGCGCCGCGCCTTCCTCCATCGGGGAGCCATGCAGCGGATCACCGGTTTTTGCGTCCATGGTCGGCCAACCTCCTCCAGCGTGAATCGGGGAGGCTAGGCGTGCGGCGCGCGGGTCGGAAACGAGTTAAGTTCGTCAGTGAAAGCTGGAAAATCGATTACTGGTGCCCGTGAGGCTCACTCCATGTGCTTCAGGCCAATGCGCAGGTAATCGTAGCCGGTGATTAAAGTCAGGGCGGCCGCTGCCCACAGGCTGGCCAGCCCGACCAGGTGGACCCACGGCTCGCCCGGAAGCGCTCCTCCCAGGATAAGGGCGCCGAGCGAAACCAGCTGGAGCGTCGTCTTCCACTTGGCGAGCGCACTGACCGGCATTCCGACACGAAGCTCGGCCAGGAATTCGCGAAGCCCCGAGACAATGATCTCGCGCAGGAGGATGATCAGCGCCGGGATGATGTTTACGTCCTGGAGCACCGGCGGATTGCCGTTCGCTCTCCGCGAAGCGATCAGCATGACGATGACCGCGGCGACCATGATCTTGTCGGCGATTGGGTCGAGGAACTGGCCGAGCTTCGAAATCTTGCCCTGCGCGCGGGCGAGCAGCCCGTCGAAATAATCGGTGATCCCGACGACGCAGTAGAGGACGAAGGTGATCGCATAATCGATCGGGCGCGGCTGCCAGAGCAGGAACACGAGAAGCGGTACTGCCAGGATCCGCGACAGCGTCAGGAGGTTCGGCAAGGTCAGCATGGTTGGACGGGCAGAGTTATAGAGTTTGGCGACCCGCGCAAAGCTGGCTATGGCCTGATGTGACGTCCATGTCCGCAACTGCCCCCCAGCTTTGATCCAGAACGTTGCCCATCTGCTGCGCTCGCGGCGGTTTCTGCCTCTGTTCTCGACGCAGTTCCTTGGCGCGTTCAACGACAGCCTGTTCAAGCAGGCGGTCGTGCTGTTCGTCACCTACCAGCTTTATTCGAACCCCGCGAAGGAGTTCCAGTTCAGCGCGATCGCCCAGGGCCTGTTCATCCTCCCCTTCTTCCTTTTCTCCGCGCTTTCGGGCCAGCTTGCCGACGACCATGACAAGGCGCGCCTGATCCGAATCATCAAGTTCGTCGAAATCCTCATCATGTGTGTTGGTGGCGCCGGGCTGCTGCTCGCGAACATTCCGCTGATGCTGGTCGCGGTCGGTGCGATGGGAGTCCACTCAACCTTCTTCGGGCCGATCAAATATTCGATCCTTCCGCAGCACCTTGAAAGGGACGAAGTCCTCGGCGGTACCGGGCTGGTCGAGGCCGGCACCTATATCGCGATCCTGCTCGGCACTATTCTGGCCGGTGTCCTGGCGTCGCGGCCGCAGTCTGCCGCCTTCGCCGTGATCGGCTTCGCAGTGCTCGGCTATTTCGCGGGCCGGCAAGTCCCGCCGGCGCCGCCCGCGGCCGAGCGGCTGCCGATCACCTGGCACATCGTCCACGCGTCGATCGAGCTGGTCAGCGCGACCATGCACATTCGCCGGCTGTTCCTGGCGATCCTCGCGATCAGCTTCTTCTGGACGATCGGGGCGGTGCTAATCATCATCTTTCCGCCGCTGGTGAAGAATGTGCTCGGCGCCAACGAGCAGGTCGCGAGCCTGTTCATCGCAATCTTCTCCATCGGCATCGCCATCGGCTCAATCGCGATCAACCGCATGTTGAAGAGCCAGGTCTCAGCGCGATTCGCCCCGGCCTCGGTGATCGCGATGGGCGTGTTCGTCCTGCTCCTTCACTTCGTTTCGCTCGCCTGGGGCAAGCACGGGCCCGAGCTTACGACTCTGGGCAACTTCCTGCTGAATCCGATGGCGGGCTTCATGATCGTCGCGCTCCTCGGCGTCGCAATCACCGGCGGAATGTTCGTTGTGCCGCTCTATGCATTCCTGACCACCACCGTTTCCAAGGGGGAGACGTCGCGGACCGTGGCCGCGAACAACATCGTCAACTCGGGTGCGATGGTAATCGGGAGCGGGGTGGCGATCGGCCTCAACCTGATAGGGGTCGGACCAACGGCCCAATTGCTGCTGGTCGCGGCCATGTGCCTGGTTTCGGCCTGGCTCGGCTGGAAGCTTCACCAAGCCTGCGACGAGGATCGTTGCCGGGTCGTTTAGGCGATCAGGATTGATACGAAGAGAAACCCCGCCGCGAATGTTGCGGCGAAAAGCTTCAGGTCGTTGGAGACGGTCCAGCCGCGCTCGGCGACCGATTGGGAAATCCGCACCGGCCCGCGACCGAAAAGTCGCGGATTGCCGGCAATAACTGCGCGGGCGTGGACCATGGGAAAATGCTTAACAGCCATTTAACCATGTTCAACGGCCTTGTTCGGCGATGCGATCCCCGCGTGCCGGAATGGGACTGTCACGCGCAGCCAATCGGGGGGATTGCCGAGCAGACCGTAAGATTTGACGAGGGTTTGATCGACATGCTCGAGTGGCGTGCTCGGCCTGTCTGGGGGACAGGCGTGCGCGCGCCACTCTCCCGGACTGCCTGTGCGTGTCGATGGTGCGGACGGTGGGAGTCGAACCCACACTCCCGTTACGGGAAGAGGATTTTAAGTCCCCAGCGTCTACCGTTCCGCCACGTCCGCGGCGATCGACGGTACGCCTATAACTCGGACGTGACTTCCTGGATGTTCAGCCGCTCGCGCATTTCCTTGCCCGGCTTGAAATAGGGCACGCGCTTGGCGTCGACCTGGACTGACTCGCCCGTGCGCGGATTGCGTCCGAGCCGGGCATCGCGCTTGCGGGTCGAAAAGGCGCCGAAACCGCGCAGCTCGACCCGCCCGCCATGGGCCAGCTGATCGGTAATTGAATCGAACACGGCACTGACGACGCCCTCGACCTCGCGCTGCGTGAGGTCTGGAAAATCCTGGCACAGTTTCTGGACCAGTTCGGAACGGATCATTGCGAGTCCCCGTCAGATTCGGCACGCCCTCCCCCCGAGAGGGCTGGGCTCACGCTGTCAGGAAAGTCCCTGACGCGCAAGCCCACGCCATGCTTACTTCTTCTTCTTGGTCGCCTTTTTGGTCTCGGCTTCCTTGATCGCAGCGCCCAGGATGTCGCCAAGCGACGCGCCGCTGTCGGACGATCCGTACTGGGCGACCGCCTGCTTCTCCTCGGCGATCTGAAGCGCCTTGACCGAGAAATTCGGCTTCTTCGACCGGTCGAATCCGATGACCATCGCATCGAATTTCTGGCCGACCTGGAACCGCTCGGGACGCTGCTCATCGCGGTCGCGGCCAAGGTCGGTCCGCTTGGCGAAGCCGATGGCTCCATCGTCGCCGACCTGCACGTCCAGCCCGCCATCCTTGACGTCGAGCACGGTCACGGTGACCACGTCGCCCTTCTTCACGCCAGCGCCGCCGGTGGCGGTGCTGCCACCGACCCCACCACGCTCGAGTTGCTTCATGCCGAGGCTGATGCGCTCCTTCTCGACGTCGACGTCGAGGACGACGGCCTTCACCGTCTCGCCCTTGTGGTGAAGTGCGAGAGCTTCCTCGCCCGACACGCCCCAGGCGATGTCGGACATATGGACCATTCCATCGACATCTCCGGGCAGGCCGATGAACAGGCCAAACTCGGTCGCGTTCTTGACCTCGCCCTCGACCTGGGTCCCGACCGGATGCTTATCGGCGAATTCGGCCCACGGGTTCGCCTGCGCCTGCTTGAGGCCAAGCGAAATCCGGCGCTTCTCCTCGTCCACTTCCAGGACCTTCACGTCGACTTCCTGGCTGGTGGAGACGATCTTGCCCGGATGGACGTTCTTCTTGGTCCAGCTCATTTCGGAGACATGGACCAGGCCCTCGATACCGGGCTCGAGTTCAACGAAGGCACCATATTCGGTGATGTTCGTCACCCGGCCGCGGAAGGCGCCGTCGACCGGATATTTGGTCGCCGCTCCCTCCCACGGATCGGCCTCGAGCTGCTTCATGCCGAGACTGATGCGCTGAGTCTCGCGGTTGATGCGGATGATCTGCACCTTCACCGTGTCGCCGATGTTCAGCACTTCGGATGGGTGGTTGACGCGCTTGTAGCTGATGTCGGTGACGTGGAGCAGGCCGTCTATCCCGCCGAGATCGACGAAAGCCCCATAGTCAGTGATGTTCTTGACGACGCCGTCGAGCACTTGGCCCTCGGCCAGCGACTGTATGAGTCCGCTGCGCTGCTCGGCGCGGGTTTCCTCCAGGATCGCCCGGCGCGACACGACGATGTTGCCGCGGCGGCGGTCCATCTTCAGGATCTGGAACGGCTGCGGCATGTCCATCAGCGGCCCGACGTCGCGGACCGGCCGGATGTCGACCTGGCTGCCGGGAAGGAATGCGACGGCGCCGCCAAGATCGACGGTGAAGCCGCCCTTGACGCGGCCGAAAATCACACCGTCGACGCGGTTGCCGGCATCATATTCCTTCTCGAGCTTGTCCCATGCGGCTTCGCGGCGCGCGCGGTCGCGCGACAGCATCGCTTCGCCCTGCGAATTCTCGACCCGGTCGACGAACACCTCGACCTCGTCGCCGACGCTAAGCTCGGCCTTCTGACCAGGCGCCGCGAACTCGCGCAGGGCCACCCGGCCTTCCGATTTCAACCCGACGTCGATCACCGCCATGTCGTTCTCGATCGCGGTGACGATGCCCTTTACGACCTTGCCTTCGAAGCTTTCGTCCTCGCCACCGAGGCTCTCGTTCAGAAGGGCCGCGAAGTCGTCGCGGGTTGGAAATGCGGTTGTGGCCATAAACTGTCTCTCTAAAATTCAATCGGGCCTGCCGCGTGGCCGCCACCATGGCGGGCCTTCACATGCGGACCTGGTCAAAATGCACTGCCGCCACGGGCGCATCCCGTGCCGGCGTCCCCCGGGGAATCCATCGCAAAAAGCGCGTCCCGGTGCCGGTTCGGCCGGATCACCGCACGCGCTCGCCAATGTGACGGGCTCCCCGCGCGCGCAGGGCGCCCGCAGGACGGCGCGCGCTATATGCGAGAGGGGCCCAGAGGGCAAGGTGTTGCCCCAGGTAGGAATTTTCCTATTGCATGATAGGAACAAATAGGGAACAGTGGGCTTTGGAGTCGCTGCCCATGCTTGTTCTCGATCCCGCCTTGTTGATTGCCGTTGCTGCACTGATCAGCAGCCTGTCCGCCTTCGTCTGGGCGGTCCGGCGCAAGCCCTAGTCCGGGATAATCCGCGGGCCGGAATTTGATATCCAGGCGTCGCCAGTCCAATCGACATCCGACGATCCCTGCAACTCAGCTATTGTCTTCGATGGGCGCTCCCGGGCCGTTCTTCTTGATGGACTCGATCGCCGCGTTTGCGCCCGACTTGTCCGAATAGCCTTCGGTCGAAAACATGACTTCAGAGTTGTACTTGAAGCGGACCCGGAACTCGCCCGCCCGGTCCTTATAGATCTCGAACTTGTGTGCCATCGCGCTATGGCCTTTCTATGCGAATCGATCTGGCGCGGGTCCTATTCGCCGCCGCCGCCGCCAAACATTCCGGTAATGCCGCCCAGCGCTCCGCCAAGCGATCCGCTGGCATTGCCCATCAGCGATGAAAGCTTGCCGAGCGCGCCTTCGCCGCCGAGATGGCCCATGATCTGCTGAAGCTGTTCGGCCGGCATGCCGGTCGATTGTGCGGCCGAGGCGATTGTGTCGCCCGGCTCGGCATGCGCGGAGCTCAGTGCGGCGATCGCCTGCTCGACCTGCTCGTGAGGGAGGCCGACCCGATCGGCGATGGATTGGACATCCAGGCTGCCGCCGATTTGCGAAAGGATTCCATCGAACATGCCCATGACGGTTCCTCGATTGTGGTTGTCACGCTAACGGGACGCAAACTGGGGTCATGGATCTTCGCGCCGCTTGCGGAGCGCCGGCCCACCCGGACGCACCCCATAATCCGGCACTAGCGAGCCGCAAAGCTACAATTTTTGTTATCGCCTGATTGAATAACGAGTTCGACCGGACCTCAGGCCGCCTCGTCGAGGCCTTCGAGCAGCGGAAGTAACTCGCGGTTCTCGCGCAGGACCCGGTTTTCCAGCGCATCGAGAATTGCCCCGGTGTCGCTGCAATAGCCGGTCCAGTCGGCCGCGATCGCGTTCGCGCTCCACCTGTCGCAGTAAGCGACGAACGCCGGCGCAATCCCGCCCATTTCCTCCTGGAACCGCCGGCCGGTCTCGCTAATGGCCTCGTCGCCGCTTTCGATCAGCCGCGGATAGAGCGCCCAATCCTCCAGCTTGAGATGGGCCAGCAAGGTCGAGAGGAGATCGCGCCGCAGGTCGAACAGCACAAGCTGCGACGGCGCCGCAGTGCCGTCGATAACGCTTCGAAGTTGATGGAACAGCCTGGCCAGGGCCGCATGGTCTTCGCGCAGCTTTGTGAGCTGGGACATCGCCCATTTCCCTCCAATGACGGCGCGCAGATTGAACGGAAGAGGCTTACCAACCCTAAAGCGGCGCGGTTAACGCCCTCGATGGACGCAAGGTTGCCGATAGGCGCGGAGACTGCGCTCAGGCCGGATACTCCTCGTGGCCATAGACGAGCACCGTCATGAACCCATGCCGGACTTGCGCCGGCGCGCGGTCGGCGCTCGCTTCGAACCGCTCCGTCCGGGCCTCGTCGCAGCCGTAGGGCGGATTCACTTCTCCCGACTTGCCGACGATTGCACAGTTGCTGACTGCTCCGGCGCGATCGATCGCCAGGGAAAGGACCTGGCTTCCGAGCAAAGTGTCGCCCGTCTCCAAAATGACCGGATCCGGTTGGCTTGCCGGGGTGAAGCGCCGCTCGATGGTGATCTTCGTATAGGGTCCTGTCACCACGTTCGATTGCTCCTCGCCCGGCGAGGCCGCCTCATCCTCTTCGCAACTGCTCGTCGCGACCGCCGGGTTGCTGGACTCGAATTGGCACGACTGCTGCGCGCCGTCGTTGCTCATGGTGAAGGTGAACTTCTCCCACCATGGCGACGCCGTCGTCAGGGCTGTGGAGGGATTGGCGGTTGCTGCTGCAAGAACCAGCGCGGCGAGGCCGAGCACGACAGCTCTCCTTTCGTGCCCGCTCCGGCTGCCCAAGCGCCGCCGCCTGGGTCCCCAAACGCGCAAATCGGGATTTGGTCCCGACCGCGTTCGAAGGGCTCGCCAAATGGCGTCGTTGGTGGATCCGGGGACGAGCAGCGCTAAAACGAAATGGGGGCCGGCATTGCTGCCAGCCCCCACTGCGCCGAGCGAAGGATCTTCCGAACCTCACAACCGGGTCCCAGGGGAACCCAATTCCGAACTTCGGCTCACCAGCTCAGGCGTCGCTTCCCACCAGCAACTCCCTCCAGAGGAGGAGCCCGGCAGCCTCTACTCCAGTGCGCCAGCCGAAGCCTCGCTTCTGTTTCGCGCCGCCCGGCCTGACCGAAGTCAAAGCCGACCGATGTTCCGCGGCCCTTCTTGGGATGACCCTCAACTGCGTCCCGCTTTGCTTCCGGACAACCCGAAGATCGCCTTCAGCCGCGTCGCGCTATCGAAAGATCATCTCTTCCGGCGCCTCGTCCCGGCTGGCCCCGCATCCGCTCCCGAAAGAGCCTCTGCATTGCCTGCCGCGGAGATCGGACCTTTGGTCACCCGCCGCACCATCCTGCCGTTTCCAGCCCTCCGATGAGGCCGGGACCGCCGTCCCGATCACAGTCCAGACCCTGACTCCGGTTCCCGAGTCGCGCCAAGCGAAAAATGTGGGAACAAGCCTGTGGATAATGTGGATATCGGTAACAACCGCGGGAACCTTTTTCGCGGCCCTCAATCGGTTGCCGTTCCGTTCCCCCCGTCCTACCTCCGGCAAGTGCCTGAATCGCCCGCGACAACTCTCGATCCGCCATATCTTGCCGGCCTGAACCCGCCGCAGCGCGAGGCGGTGCTGACCACCGAAGGGCCTGTGCTCGTCCTTGCCGGTGCGGGCACCGGGAAGACGGCGGCCCTCACGGCTCGGCTGGCACATTTGATCGCCAGCCGAAAGGCGTGGCCCAGCCAGATCCTTGCCGTCACCTTCACCAACAAGGCCGCTCGCGAAATGAAGGAACGGGTGTCCGCGATTTCCGGCGGCGCGATCGAGGGCATGCCATGGCTCGGCACCTTCCATTCGGTCGCGGCCCGGATGTTGCGCGCCCATGCGGAACTGGTCGGCCTGAAGTCCAACTTCACCATTCTCGACACCGACGACCAACTGCGCGTGATGAAGCAGTTGATCGTCGCGTCGGGGCTCGACGAGAAACGCTGGCCCGCGCGCCAGCTCGGTGGACTCATCGACCGCTGGAAGAACCGCGGCTGGACCCCGAAGCAGGTCGATGCGGGCGAGGCGGAGAGCTTCGGTCCGGGGCGCGGGCGAGAGCTCTACGCCGCCTACCAGGAGCGGCTGAAGACTCTGAACGCCTGCGATTTCGGCGATCTCTTGCTGCACATGCTCGTCGTCCTTCGTACGCACGCGGACGTGCTGGAGGCCTACCGCGACCGTTTCCGCTACATCCTAGTCGACGAATATCAGGACACCAACCAGGCGCAGTACGAATGGCTGAAGCTCCTCGCCGAGCCGCGCCGTAACCTGTGCTGCGTCGGCGACGACGACCAGTCGATCTATTCGTGGCGCGGAGCCGAGGTCGCCAACATCCTGAAGTTCGAGGCTGATTTCCCCGGCGCGAAGATCATCCGGCTGGAGCAAAATTACCGGTCCACCAGTCACATCCTGTCCGCCGCCGACGGCGTGATCGCCAACAATGCCGGGCGTCTTGGGAAGTCTCTTTGGACCGACGCCGGCGAGGGCGAGAAGGTGCGGGTGATCGGGATCTGGGACGGGCCCGAGGAGGCGCGCCGCGTCGGCGAGGAAATCGAAGGGATGCAAGCGCGCGGGAAGGCACTGTCCGAAGTCGCGATCCTCGTCCGGGCGCAGTTCCAGACGCGCGAGTTCGAAGAGCGGTTCATCGCGATCGGGTTGCCCTACCAGATCATCGGCGGCTTCCGTTTCTATGAGCGCGCCGAGATCCGCGACGCGCTCGCTTACCTTCGCCTCATCCACCAGCCGGCCGA
>Ga0070660_100000828_pt1 | contig 20565 bp, 16 predicted proteins | sample KBSC33metaG_FD_64670 | JGI IMG/M metagenome (GOLD analysis project Ga0070660, IMG submission 64670) | Corn rhizosphere microbial communities from Kellogg Biological Station, Michigan, USA - KBS C3-3 metaG | ecosystem: Host-associated > Plants > Roots > Rhizosphere > Soil ... | reverse complement strand
TGCGCGCGGGGCTGAGGCCCGAACCGCCTTCGAGAGGGTCCGCTTCGAAACGATCCACAATGCGCGTCACGGTATCGCGTAATCCCTCGTCTTCAAAGACCACCGTCCGGAGATACTCGCTGGCTTCTATCACTCCGAATTCATAAAGGCACCACTCGGTGGCGGTGATCGGGTCAAGCAGCGGAATGCCCTTCTCATAAAGTTGCCGCCGAAGGCGTGCAGGGTTGCGGAAGGCTTCAAACCAAGGAATTGCTTGGTCGGTCACTCGATGGGCGATTTTTTCGACCACAGGATTCATCGGCGAATCTCCGGCTAGGTTCCACATCACCCACTCTTCGGGCGTTGCGAGCTGCCCGATATTGCCCGTGGCGACCACGCGGGTCGGCTTGCTGGTGACCCGCCAGTACCTGGCGCGGAGCTCCTGGAGCTCGGGCGAGGAGAGGTGGAGGTGCAATGTGAGGGGCACCCAGATGCCGGCTTTCGCCGTCGGCGGGACCTTAAAGACGATCTCCTCCACCCAGGATCCTGTGCGACGCTCTAGCAGCGGCATGCCCCCGTTGTGGAAGAGGCGGAACTTGCTGCGGAGCGCGGCACCGGCCACGAAGTGGCAGGCTCGGTCCACGGCGGTGGATGGGTCTGAGTCTGAGCCAAGGAGTCCGCGGGCAAGGCTGAGCGATGGAGCACGGCGGCTCCAGAGCTCTTTCCACTCTGCGGCGGTCGAGGCGCGGTACTCGTCCTGGAAATCCATCAGCTCTCTATTCTATGACGGCTCGTGGCTTGGGTTCAGATGCCGAGGCCGCCAAGCTTGGAGACGACTTCTTCCGATGTGAGCCCGTCTATGCGCAGGACCTTCTCTCGCGAGGTGCCGCCCTTGGCTATGGAGACGTTGGACTTGGCGATGCCAAGCTCCTTAGCCAGAAGGTCGCAAACGGCTTTATTGGCTTGGCCATCTGTTGGAGCTGCGGTGACCCAGATTTTCAGGCTTTGATCGGATTCGAGGCTGATGGTGTTGCGACTGGAACGGGGAGTTACCTTGACTCGGATGTCGCAGGAGGCCACGCTTCAGACTACTCTCCCCTCTGTAATCGCTATGGGCATGCTGCAGGTTGAAAACCTGCGCTACTATCAGGGCTATGCTCTCGCTGCTTGCCGCTGCTTTGCTTCAGACTGGATCGATTCAGATTCGCGATGCCCTAGTGATCGAGGGCGTGGCTCGCGGCGGGCGCATTCCGTTTCCGACCGACCAGGTGCAGAGCGAAATTGCGCGCGGCACATGGAAGCCTCCGCACGAGGGAGACAAGCTCGGCACGCGAACTTGGTCGAAGGTTGTGGCGGACAAGGATGGGAATTTGCAGCCCAAGAACCCTGGTGGGGCGTATGCCTTCGCGAGCGTCGACAGCCCGGATCAGCATGTGGCGCTGCTTAGGGCCAGCGGGCATTCGATGGTTTACGTGAACGGCGAGCCGCGGATGGGGGATCCTTATGGATATGGCTATGTCGTCACTCCTGTGCTGCTGAAGAAGGGTTCGAACGAGCTTCTCTTCGCCCTTGGACGCGCCGGCATTCATGCGTCCTTAGAGCAGCCTCGGTCTGCGCACGTGCTCAACCTTGGAGACCCTACGTTTCCGGATATCCGTGAGGGCGAGAAGGGGACGATGTTCGGGGCGGTCATTGTCGTGAATGCTTCCGCGGAACCTGCTGCGGGGCTACGGCTGGAGACGGAGCTTGGCTCCGGCGCGAAGACCGAGACCAAGCTGCCCACAATTCCTCCGCTTTCCTATCGAAAGGTTCGGGTCGACTTTACGGCTTCTGGGAATGAAGCTCCGGGTGATATTCCTTTGAAGGTCAAGCTTGGTGGTGAGGACGAGGGAAGTCTCACTTTGCGAGTGCGCAAGCGGGAGCAGACCTACAAGCGAACCTTCGTGAGCCGAATCGACGGCAGCGTGCAGTACTACGCGGTGAATCCGGCGCCGGTTCAGCATCCGGGTCAGGCGCTGGTGCTGAGCCTGCACGGCGCGAGTGTGGAGGCGATCGGCCAAGCTGACGCCTATTCGAGCAAGCCATGGTGCAACATCGTTTGTCCGACCAATCGGCGTCCCTATGGCTTCGATTGGGAGGGGATCGGTCGCGAGGACGCGATGGAAGTTCTGGACGTTGCGAGCAAGGAGCTGCAGTCCGATTCGCGCCAGGTTTATCTATGCGGGCACTCGATGGGCGGACACGGGGCGTGGACGATCGGCGCGCATTATCCGGATCGGTTCGCGGTGGTGTTTCCCAGTGCCGGGTGGCAGAGCTTCTACACCTATGCGGGGCAGAGGCGGCGTTCCACCGATCCGATGGGGCAGATATTCGAGCGCGCTTGTGCGGACAGCGACACGGCGCTTCTGGTGGACAACCTGAAGATGCCGGCGCTGTACGGTCTGCACGGCGATGCGGATGACAACGTGCCGGTCGAGGAACTGCGGAATATGCGAACGCTCCTGAAGGAGCACGGGATCGAGTTCGCGGGCTATCACGAGCAACCAGGGGCGGGCCACTGGTGGGATGCCAGCCCGGACCCGGGCGCGGACTGCGTCGACTGGAAGTCGGCTTTCGAGCTCATGCAGCAGCGAAGGCTTGGCCCTGGACTTGGATCTTTCGACTTCACGACGGTGAATCCTGCGAGCAGCGAGGGATGCAAGCTGCTGCACGTGTTGCAACAGGAAGAGCCAGGGAAACCCAGCCGGGTTCAGGTTCGTGGCGGCCAAATAACGGATCGCGTGGATATCACGACCTCGAACGTTCGCAAGTTTAGTCTCGATCTGCCGCTCAAGCCGGTGCCGGCTGAGGCATATATCGGCTCCGATCAGAAGGGCTTCGACCCGACCGTCAAGGTGCGGACTTGGCAGATCACCATCGATGGGGCACCGCTACGGTACGACCGCGCCGGAGCATTTGAAAAGGTTGGCGGCAGGTGGGCGTTCCAGACTGGGGGCCGCACGCGGCAAAGGCCACGCGAAGGTGAGCACGCCGGCGGCTTCAGCTCCGTGTTCAAGAACGAATTCGCCCTCGTCTATAGCACCCACGGAACGCCGGAAGAAAACGCCTGGAGCTTTGCGAAGGCTCGCTTCGACTCCGAGCAGATGACGGTGCGCGGCAATGGATCGCCAGAAGTCCTGGCGGATACGGCTGTACCGAAGACGAATAGGCGGAACTTGGTCGTTTACTCGTGCGGGAAGGCGAACTCGGCGCTGAAGCTGGTCTACGCTCCGAACTTTGGTGACGAGCTGTACAAAGCGGCGAAGCTGGATGCTGGAAAGCCAGCCACGTGCTTGCTTGCCTATCGCCCTGGCCAGAACATTTTCGCGATGATCGCGGTCGTCCAAGGCACAAGTTTGCATGCTTGCCGTGCCATGGACCGCCTCCCGTATTTCGTCTCGGGAGTGGGATATCCGGACTGGTCCATTTTCACTCCGAACGTGCTTGAGAAGGGGGCTGCCGGAGTCGAAGCCGCAGGCTTTTTTGAGTCGATGTGGCAGTTCGATGCGGCTAACAGCGTGGTGCGGAACGGCGGCAAATAGAAAGCACGAACTTCCGGGAGATACCGGAAAGCTAAGCCCGCCTTGAATGGGGTCGCGGGATGGCCGCGTGCCTGATAGATTGTCCTCGCGACCACTAACGTGCACCAGGCCATCACCGCCCGCCCCCCCAAGGGGGGCAGATACTGCACGGTGAGGCGTGAGTCAATTCACTCTTGGGAATCAACCCGTCTTCCTCATAGGCTATTTCTCCGTGAAGCGCCTCGTCGAGGTTTCCTTGATCGTCTTCGTGCACTCGGACAGGCGTGATCTTGTCGATCAATAGCAGCATCCCGTAGGTAAAGCCGAAGGCCCATATTGAGGATCCAACAACCGCTGCCATCTGCTTGCCAAAGAAGGCCGCGCCACCGTAGAGAAGGCCATCCGCTCCCGCCGGGTTGAAGGCCAAGGATCCGAAGACACCCAGGAGGATGATCCCGAGTAGACCTCCGACTCCATGCACACCCCAGACGTCGAGCGCGTCATCCAATTTCAAGCGGTTCTTGAGGGCCACGGCGCCGTAGCAGACAAGGCCGGAGATGCATCCGATGACCACAGCCGAGGTGGGCGAAACGTAACCTGCCGCCGGTGTAATGGTGGCCAAGCCCGCGACGGCACCGGTGAGCAGACCCAGGAACTTGGGCTTGCCGACAAAGAGCAGGTCCATCACCAGCCAGACGATGGCGGCAAACGACGCAGCGACGTCGGTGTTCAAGAAAGCGACGGCGGTCACGCCATCGACTTTGAACTCGCTGCCGGCGTTGAAGCCGTACCATCCGAACCAGAGGAGTCCTGTGCCGAGCGCCACCAACGGAATGGAGTGCGGTCCGCGTTCCAGAACCTTGCGTCGGCCCACGAAGAGCACGGAGGCCAAAGCTGCCATCCCAGCGATGTTGTGCACGACGATGCCGCCGGCAAAGTCCAGCACGCCCCACTTCGCGAGGATTCCCCCGCCCCAGATCATGTGAACGAATGGGAAATAGACAAAGATGAGCCAGCCCGTGAGGAAGAGCATGTACGCCTTGAAGGTCACACGTCCGGCGAAGGCACCGGTGATAAGAGCAGGCGTGATGATGGCGAACATCATCTGGTAGGCCATAAAGACGAACAGCGGGATTGATGGGTTGACCGGCGAAGGCGACATGAGATCGACGCCCCGGAAGCAGGCCTTGTTCAAGTTGCCGATGATGCCGCCGACGTCTCCGCTGAAGCATAGCGAATAGCCGAAGAGGAACCAGAGCACCGTTGTCCAGCCCATTGAGACGAAGCTCTGCATCATGATCGTGAGCACGCTACGCCGGCCCACAAGGCCGCCGTAGAAGAACGCCAAGCCAGGCGTCATGAGCATCACCAGACTCGTGCACAGAAGCATAAAGCCCGTGTTGCCGGTGTCGATGGTCATTGAGACCTCCTTGCGAGCGCCCTCGCCCGCAACGCCATTTTGCAGCTATTGACCCTGCATTGTTGTAATGTTTTTCCTACTCATCGGTGTCTTTGTGCAGTCGAGTGCCAAAAAGGTGAGTTTCTTCGTAGTTGCAGGGAGGAGAGATATGAAAACGCGTAAACGAGAGGCTTGGGAAGATGCTTGTCTAGGAGTGCTGAGGATCGTCTTTGGATTCTTGTTTTTGCAGTACGGGCTGCAGAAGATGTTTCATATCCCGCCGGCGGAGCATCCGTTGCCGCCGATGACGCCCATGACAAAGATGTGGTTTGCGGCGGTGATCGAGCTTATCGGCGGAAGCATGATCATTCTTGGGATCTTCACGCGATTCGCGGCGTTTATCGCTTCGGGTGAAATGGCGATCGCCTACTTCGAGGCTCACGCCTCTAAGGCTCCTTGGTATTGGCCGCTGCAGAGCAACGGCATTCCGGCGGTTGCTTTCTGCTTCGTTTTTCTCTACTTTGTGTTCGCCGGAGGCGGGGCGTTTAGCTTGGATCGACTGATCTTTAAGAAAAAGCCGTCGTTAGCATAGGTATCGCTTCCGAGAATAATTAGGAGTAGAGATTGATTGAGCCGGCCGTTCGGCAGGGCATTTGTGCGACAGACCCCCTTTATGAAATCGCGGAATAATACTGCCGTGCGCCTCCGGCTGGTGATTTTGTGCTTGCTGGCGTTCGTCTCTTTGGCGAGCGCGCAGGACGTGAACGAGTACGTCCGCATGCGCAAGCAGCTTGGCGTGAAGCAGCCCGTTACGGCTCAGGCGCTGAACGAGCTCACCGGATCTCACGCGGTCGAGGTGAAGGGGACGGTGAAGGGCACGTTCAAGATGGGATCTAAGGTCTCGCTGCTGGTGAACTTGCCGGACGATTCGTCCATCACGGTAGAAGCGGACACGGTTCCGGACTGGCTGGCGAGCACGGACGTGCCCGCTCGGCTCCTGGTGCGAGCGTCGCGGGAAGACCAATATGCTTCTCTGAAGGCGATCCTGATTAACGCCGCGCCCGAGAACTTAGTGGCTAAGTTTGATCCCAAGCCGGTTGCAAAACCGAAGACTGGGTCAGAAGTGACGATCGATGCGAAGGGCGGCGGAAGTCCGCTCAGCGGGCCGATCGGGCGCGGCGGGTCTTTTTCCCGGCGTCAGCCGAAGTTAAAGCCGAAGAAGACATGGAATCTGCCGATGAGCAAAGCGACGCCTTTCTATGCTTCGTTCATCAAAAAGCAGAATTCGAAACTTTCAAACAACGACGCCTATAGGATCGCGCAGGCGATTATCGGCTTTAGCCTGCACTACGGAATCGATCCCCGCTTGACAATGGCGATCGTGATGGTCGAGAGCGGTTTCGATCCTTCTTCGACGAGTTCGGCGGGCGCAATGGGTTTGGGGCAGTTGATGCCAGATACGGCGAAGTGGATGGGCGTCTCGAATGCTTACGACACCTATGACAATCTAGCCGGCTCGGTGAAGCTGATGCGCTATCACCTGATGAGCTACAAGACGCAGACGGGGGATAACTTCAAGTCTCTGGTGCTTGCGCTGGCGGCTTATAACGCGGGTGAGGGGGCTGTTCGACGCGCGAATGGAATTCCGTACAACAGCGTGAGTCGCTACGTGCAGCGGGTGATTGGGTTGTATCGCCAGTTCTGCGGCGTCTAGGCTGGGTGCCTATATGGGTTGGGGAGTGAACTCCGCATTCCTTCGTCGTGACCCAATTGGCGTCGGTGGCGGTCGAACAACCATCTGCTTCCATGTCTAACGATCGTCTTCCTCCGCCCTTTGCGCCGATGAAGCTCATCGAGGTCGGTGAGCCTTTTGATCGTAAGGGCTGGTCCTTTGAGTTGAAGCTCGACGGCTTTCGGTCGTTGGCATTTGTCGAAGGTGATGCCCGGTTGCTTTCGCGCAGCGGCAACGATGCTCACAAGCAGTTTCCTTCCATCGTCGGGAGCCTTCGTGCGCTCGACCTTGAGCAGGCGATCTTTGATGGCGAGCTGGTCTGCTTTGATGCTGAGGGCCTGCCGGACTTCAATGCCATGCAGCGGCGTTTCAAGAACGAGAGCCCGACGGCGATCGCGACTATGGACCGGACAATTCCGGCGACTTACTGCATTTTCGACCTGCTGTTTCTGAATGGCCGCGACCTGCGGCAGACGCCATTGCGGGAGCGCCGGCTGCTACTAGAGGAGTTGGGCATGGCGGGAGACGGCTTGCGGGTCGTGGACGTCTTTCCGGAGCACGGTAAGGATCTGTTCGAGCATGTGGCGAAGCTGGGCTTCGAGGGGATCGTGGGCAAGCGGCTCGACAGCATTTACCAGCCGGGGGTCCGCAGCAGCGATTGGGTGAAGGTCAAGCAGTTGCATACGGAAGAGTTCGTGGTTGGGGGCTACACCGAAGGTGAGGGGGCGCGGAGGGCGTATTTCGGATCGCTGCTGCTTGGCAAGCCGGAGGGTGACACTCTGCGGTACGTCGGCACATCCGGCGGTGGGTTTAAGGAGAAGCAACTGAAGGAGATCACTTCTCTGCTGAGGCCGCTCGAAAGTAAGAAAAACCCGTTTACGGGTCCGATCACGGCTTCCGGAGTGAAGCACTTCGTGGAACCGAGACTCTGGGCCGAGGTCAGCTTTCAGGCGTACACGCCGAACGGGCGGATTCGGATACCGGTGTTCCAGAGGATGCGCCCGGATTTGGAGGGGGTGCATGCGAAGGACGAATCTTCAGGCAACAGTCAACGAGCAGCAGACAGCGGTGAACCGGCAGCCCGCAGCAGTCTGCAGGTGGCGGGTGGGCCCCAGGAGGGAGCAGCCTCTGGGTTGGAAGGTCTGCAGACAAAACTCATGTCCGTGGAGCGTGACGGCTACTTGGAGGTGGAGGGTGCGCGTTTCCATCTGAGCAACCTTGACCGGGTGATGTGGCCAGCTTTCGAGGATCATCCAGCTTTGACGAAGCGCGACGTCCTGATCTTCTTAGGCAAGATTGCGCCCTTTCTCCTCCCTCACCTGAAGGATCGGCCGTTGACTTTCATGCGCTTCGGCAAGGGGATCACGGGAAAGAAGGAGGTCGAGCGGCACTGGGCGGCGGGGTTGCCGGACTTTGTTGACCGGGCGCAGATCTTCTCTGTCGCGCGCGAGCAGGCAACCGAGCACATGCTGGTGAACAACTTGGCGACGCTTCTATGGACAGGGCAGATCGATATTCTGGAGTGGCATCCCTGGTACTCGCGAGTGACGCCCGGGCCTGGGCTCGGGACCGATTGGGGGACTTCGGAAGAGACCGTGCTCGCATCCGCCCTGAACTATCCCGACTTCATAGTCTTTGACCTCGATCCTTACCTTTACAGTGGTAACGAGGCTAAAGGGGAGGAGCCGGAACTGAACCCTTCGGCCTTGGAGGCTACAGTGGAGGTCGCGAAGAGCTTGCGCGAGATGCTGGAGCAGTTTGGTTTGCCGACTTACCTGAAGTGGTCGGGCAAGACGGGCTTTCACGTGTACGTGCCGATTCAGCGATCGGTGTCTTATGAGGTCACGCGGCCGTTTGCGGAGCAGATCGGAGGCTCGTTGCTGAAGCAGCATCCAGACCTGCTAACGCTGGAATGGTCTGTTGAGAAACGCGCCGGCAAAGTCTTCTTCGACTTCCGCATGAATGTGCGGGCGAAGACGCTCGTGGCGCCGTTTTCGCCGCGCGGCGTTCCAGGAGCGCGGCTCGCCTGGCCTTTGACCTGGACCGAGCTGGATAGTTTCGATCCGCACCGTTACTCGATTTATCGGGTCGACGATCTGCTGGACGGATTCGTGGATCCGTGGAGCGACATTCTCGATCGCGCGGTCGACCTCCAGAAGCTGATCACTTGATGCTGCCCAGCATGAGGCCCTTGACGAAGAACCGCTGAACGAAGAGGAAGACGATGAGCAGCGGCGCCAGGACGATGAGCGCGGCGGTCATCTGGAGGGGCCAGTTCGTGGTCCCGTATGAGTTCTTGAATATCGAGAGGCCGACTTCGAGCGTGCGCATCTCCGTGGAGTTCGTGTAGATCATGGGGCCGAAAAAGTCCGTCCAAACCGCAAAGAACGTGAAGGCTCCGGCGGTGGCAAGTGCCGGTTTGCCGAGGGGCAGGATCACGCGGGAGTAGATTTTCCAGTCGGAGGCACCATCGATGCGTGCGGCTTCATCGAGCTCGAACGGGATTTGAAGATAGAACTGGCGGAGGAGGAAAACGGAGAAAGCGGAGGAGATTCCGGGGACGATGAGGGCAGCGTAGGTGTCCAGCCAGCCAAGATTCCGGAGCATCAGATAGACGGGAATCTGTGTCACCGGTCCGGCGAACATCATGGACCCAATGAAGAGCCAGAACACGACCTCGCGGCCCCTCCACTTCAAACGCGAGAGGCTGTAGGCAGCCATCGAGGTGATCAGGAGTTGGAGAACGACGACCGAGATCGTCACCACGACCGTGTTGAAGAAGAAGCGGGACACGGGAAGAGTCGGGCTAAAGAGGACCTGCTTGACGTTGTCCCATGCGGGCTTCTGGGGGATGATCTCGGCGAGGGGCGGGATCGGGGTCTTCGGCGGGTGCAGGGAGACGAGGACCATCCATGCGAAGGGGGCGAACAGGATGACCGCCAGGAGGGTGAGGAGCCAGTAGCTGGCGGCCCTCTTAGAGGATCCTGTGAGGGCGAGAAGGCCCCCGAGCGCACCGCCAGAGGCGAGCAGAGTTCGCACGGGCGGCGACGCCTGCGACCACAAGAGGCCCGCGACCACCAGCACCAGCAGACCAGTGGTCCGGATGGCTACGGAGAAGCGGCTATCGTTCACCCTCCCCAACCCTCCCTCAAAGGAGGGCTTTTGACTCGCGATCATGCCGTGCTGTACCCCTTCAATTGGTTCTTCTGCAGTCTGAATTGCACGACGGCTATGGCGGCGATCACGGCCAGGAGGATGAACGACTGCGCCGCGGCAAGGCCTGTGTTGAACCTAACCCATGACTCCTGATAGATGTGGTAGCCGACCACGTCGGTCGTGTCCTCTGGCCCGCCCTTGGTCATGAGATAGACGGGGGTGAAGACCTGCATGGCGGCGATGGTCGAGGTGACCATGACGAAGAACGTGGTGGGCGCGAGCATCGGGAGGGTGATGCGCCAGAACTGCCTCGGGCGCGAGGCGCCGTCGATCTGCGCGGCTTCGTAGAGCTCGGGCGGGACGTTCAGGAGACCGGCGAGGAAGAGAATCATCTTCGGGCCGACGCCATTCAGGGCGGTCATGACCACCAGCGCGAGCATTGCCCAGTGGACATTCGCAAGGAAGTCGGTCTCGTTCGTGATGCCCACCCAACCCAGCGCCGTGTTGATCATGCCGGTCTTCGGCAGGAAGACATAGATCCAGAGCATCGAAAGCGCGATGCCCGAGGCGATCGAGGGGATGTAGAAGATCGTGCGGAAAATCGTGACGCCTTTGAGTTTCTGGTTGACGAGCAGGGCGACTCCGAGGCCAAGCGCCATGCCGAGCGGGACGCTCATAAGGGCGTACCGAGCCGAGTTCCACATCGCGTTCCAGAAGCTGGCGTCTCCGAATGTGTAGCCGTAGTTGGTCAGTCCCACGAAATGCATCTGCCCGCGGATCAGGTGGAGCTTGAAGAGGCTCAGGTATCCGGCGTAGGCGATCGGGACTAGCGCAAAGACGAGGAGGTGGATGAAGGCTGGGGCGACGAAGAGGGGCCCAAACCGGGATCGCCGAGTTGCTGTACTACTCACTTGGCGAACTCCCGATCAATGGCTTGCGCCGCCTTATGGAGCGCTTGGTACGGGTCTCGGCTGTTCTGGATAACAGAGTCCATCGCCTTGGTCATTTGGTCTTCGACGAACTCGTAGCCTTCGACCTTCGAACCGTAGGGCGGGCGACACGAGGGGATGATTGGCAAGAAGCTGGCCTCGAGCTCGGATGCGCGGGCTCGCTCCTCCGCGACATCTTTGCGGGCACTCACCGCAATGCCGCTGAACTGATACTTGGCTTGAACGTCATGCGAGGTCATGTACCGGATGAACTTCCAGGCGAGGTGTTTGTGCTTGCACTGGGAAGTGATTGCATAACCGGACTCATACATGACGGTCTGGGACTGAGGCACCTCGTGGGGGAGTGGCACCACGCCAATGTCGCCCCAAGTGATCTTCGGCTTGCCGTTCGCATCCTTGGGAGCGTTCTTGTAAGTCATCAGGTCCCAATGGCCGCTGATTGTCATCGCCGCTTGCCCATTCGCGAAGAGGTCCACGCCGGCGGCGGCAGCTTGGCTGATCGAAGGTGCCGAACCCTCAGCCACGAGGTCCTTGATGAAGGTGACTGCTTTGACGCAGTCTCGCGAGTCGAGATAGCCGGTCGCAGTCGGGGGGTCTTGTTTCAGGTGGTCCCCTCCCGCATTCCAAAGCCACATCACCCAGCCTGCGGGCCAATTCTTGAAGGCGAATCCGTATTGCTTGTCCTTGATCGTGAGCTTGCGGGCGAGGGCTTGGAATTCTGCGAAATCCCAATCGTCCTTGGGATACGGCACGCCCGCTTGATCGAACATTCGCTTGTTGTAGTACATCACCATCGGGGTGAAGTCTAGAGGGATGGCGTACACCTTGTCGCCGCGCGTGGCGGCGGCGAAGACATTCGGGAAGAAATCCTCTTGCCGGAAGCTCTTGTCCGCTTGCATCAGAGGCGAGACGTCGCTCACAACGCCGCAGTTGATGAAAAGCGCGGAACTAGAAAGGTCCAGCATCATGATGTCCGGCTGCGCCTTGGCGACATAAGCGAGTGCCATCTTCGCGACGTAGTCCTGCGGCACAGATTCTTCTTGGATCCGAACGTCAGGGTTCTGCCGTTCGAACTCGCGGTAGATGTCCTCGACGCGCTTGTCGTCCTCCGTGCCTTCTTTCGCTCCACCCCAGTTCGCGACGTGCAGCACGATGGTGCCGGGCGCGTCGGAAGGAGCGCACGCCAAAGGTGTCAGCAGGGCGAAGGCGGCGAGAAGAGCGTGGGTAATCCGCACTTGGCTATAGAGTACGCACCTCACGGCTGGATCGCAAGCTCTGGAGTCGGATTTCTCAAGCAAGAACCCGCTGAGGTGGAGTACCGTCTTGCATACCATGGCGGACGGCATTGTCCTCGGTTACGGCGACTCTCCGGTCGCGCTCCTTCCCAAGTTCGGCAACCGCCACGGGTTGATTGCTGGCGCGACAGGTACGGGAAAAACGGTGACTTTGCAGCGACTCGCGGAGGGCTTTTCCGCGATCGGCACTCCGGTCTTCTTGGCGGATGTGAAGGGCGACCTCGCGGGTATGTCGATGCCGGGAGGCGGCAATCCTAAGATCGAGGATCGTGTGGCAAAGCTGGGCATTCAGGATATGGAGTACGCGGCGGCGCCGGTGATCTTCTGGGACATCTACGGCGAGCAAGGGCACCCGATCCGAGGCACCGTCAGCGACATGGGGCCCTTGCTTTTGTCTCGACTGCTGAACCTAAATGAGACACAGGAGGGTGTCATCAACGCCACATTCAAGGCGGCTGATGATGACGGTTTACTCTTGCTCGACCTGAAGGATCTCCGGTCGATGCTCGGCTATATGGCGGAGCATGCGAAGGAGATGCAGACCCAGTACGGGAACATCACTTCCGCATCGGTGGGTGCGGTGCAACGCAGCCTGCTGACCATTGAGCAGCAAGGCGCGGACAAGTTCTTCGGGGAGCCTGCGCTGAAGCTGACGGATCTGATGCGCACGAGCAACAACGGGAAAGGCCATGTGAGCATCCTCGCTGCGGACAAGCTCATGCAGAGCCCGCGCATGTATGCGACTTTCCTGCTCTGGCTCTTAAGCGAGCTCTTCGAGGAGTTGCCCGAGGTTGGAGACTTGCCTCAGCCGAAGCTGGTGTTCATCTTCGACGAGGCTCACCTTTTGTTCGATGACGCGCCCAAAGCGCTGATCGAGAAGGTCGAGCAGGTGGTGCGACTGATTCGTTCGAAGGGCGTCGGCGTGTACTTCGTCACTCAGAACCCGCTGGACGTGCCGGAAACCATTTTAGGGCAGCTCAGCAACCGAGTGCAGCACGCGCTGCGGGCGTTTACGCCTCGCGATCAGAAGGCGGTGAGAACCGCTGCGGAGACGTTCAGACCGAACCCTGCTCTGAACACGGAAGAGGTAATTACTCAGCTGCAAGTTGGCGAGGCGCTCGTCTCCACCCTGGACGAGACCGGCACGCCTACTATCGTGCAGAGGGCGCTGATCCGGCCGCCAGGCTCTCGCATCGGACCCGTAACGCCCGACGAGCGGCGTGGTCTGATCGACCACAGTCCGGTGCAGGGCCTCTACGAGGACACGGTGGACCGGGAGTCCGCATTTGAAATGCTTCAAAATCGCGCAGAACAGGCTTCTCAGCAGGCGGCGCAGCAACAGCCGTCGGAGCAGAGGACTTACGATCAGCCGACCTACCGGTCGGCGCGGGCGAACCCGCGGCCGGGCGTCGCGGCGTCGGTTGCTACGAGTGTGTTGAAGTCGGCAGGAAGTCAGCTGGGCCGTTCGCTCGTCCGGGGGCTGCTGGGTTCTCTTTTCAAGGGACGCTAACGCTCGAATACACTCTGGGTATGCCCGAGAGTCGCCAAGAATGGCAGGTGTTCTTCGACGCCCACGCGCCTCACTACGACGAGAACCCTTTCACCGCGAACACCGTTGCGGAGGTGGACTTCATCATCGAACTGTTCGGGCTTGCTTCTGGTGCGAGCATTCTGGACGTCGGATGCGGCACTGGGCGACATTCGATCGAATTGGCGCGACGCGGATTTCGTGTGACTGGGTTGGATCTGAGCGAAGGCATGTTGCAGGTGGCGCGTGCGAAGGCCGTTAGCCTTGAGAACCCACCGGTGTTCGTGCAAGGAGATGCTACGAACTTCGCTCTGGATCAGGTCTTCGATGCGGCGATCTGCGTGTGCGAGGGCGGGTTCGGGCTGATCGGGACGAGTGACGACCCTTACGTGCACGATGCGGGCATTCTCGTGTCAATCGCCAATCACTTGCGCCCCAATGCGCCGTTTCTGCTCACGTGCCTGAACGGCTATTCGGTGATTCGGCAGATGAAGGATGAGATGACGGTCGAGGGCAAGTTCGACCCGGCGACGATGCTCTCAGCCTACGTCGACGAGTGGGATCTGCCGGAGGGTAAGCGGCACATCCAGATTCGGGAGCGGCTATTCATCGCCCCCGAAATCGTGCGGATGCTGAACGACAGCGGCTTCCGGTGCGAGGCAGTTTACGGCGGCACCGCCGGGCACTGGGCCAAGCGCCCGCTGATGCTGGACGAGATCGAGGCGATGTTTGTCTCTCGGCGCGCCTAGGGCGCTTTGCCATGCGAGCTCTTGACCCGGATACGGATGGGCGTGCCCTCCAGCGGATAGACCGCACGAATCTTGTTCAGCAGGTAGCGCTCGTAGCTGAAGTGCACAAGTTCCGGATCGTTGACAAACAGGAGGAACGTCGGGGGACGGGTGGAGACCTGCGTTGCGTAGTAGATCTTGAGCTGCCTGCCTTTGGTGCTGTACGGACGCGAAAATGCGGCTTCCTGGATGAGTCGGTTCAGCACACCGGTCGGAATGCGGAAGGAGAAGTTCTCGACGGCCTTCAGAACATTGTCCAGCACGGGTTCCAGTCCAGCGCTTTCTTTTGCTGAGGTAAAGGTAGCGGCCGCATAGGCGAGTTCCGGCACCTGATCGCTGAGGATTCGCAGGAAATCCTTCTTCATCGGACTCTTCCCTCGGGGATTGCCATCCGGCGGCTCCTGGGTGTCCCACTTGTTCACCGCCCAAACGACAGCCTTGCCTGCGTCGTGGGCGACCTTGGCTACGCGCTTGTCACCGTCGGTGAGGCCCTCATGCCCGTCGATGATGACGAGGGCGCATTCGGCGCGCTCGATCGCCCTGGTCGCGCGGTCGACCATGTAGTACTCGACGGTGCCCTGGATCTTGCCCCGGCGGCGAATGCCGGCGGTGTCCACCAACCGGAATGGCTGTCCGCGATATTCCAATTGGGTGTCGATCGAGTCTCGCGTCGTGCCTGCGATGCTGCTGACGATCATGCGCTGCTCACCGGTGAAGGCGTTGATCAGCGAGGACTTGCCTACGTTCGGCCGCCCCACGATCGCGACCCGAATCTCTTCGGCACCCTCGTCGTCCTGATCGATCTTAGGCAGGAGCTTAACGATCTCGTCGAGCAAGTCGGCTACGCCGCGCCCGTGCAGACCGGAGACAGGATAGATTTGCTCTCCAATGCCGAGCGAGTAGAACTCGTTGGCAAAATCGTCGCGGTTCGGATGGTCAGCCTTGTTCACCACCACCAGGATCGGCTTCTTAATTCCTCGTAACGCGTTCGCCAAGGCCATGTCGTCTGGGTTGGTGCCGTCAAGAACGTCGGTCATAAAGAGCACAACATCGGCTTCCTCTATGGCGATGTTCGCCTGGACGCGGATCTGCTCCGCGAATGGATCGTCCTCGTAGTACACGATTCCACCCGTGTCCACGACCTGAAACTTCTTGCCGTTCCACTCGGCTTCGGCGTAGAGTCGGTCTCGGGTGATGCCGGGCGTGTCCTCAACAACCGCCAAGCGTGACTTGACGACCCTATTGAATAATGTGCTCTTCCCCACATTGGGCCGGCCAACAATGACCACGACAGGCAGCTTTGTGCGCATGGGGAGGTAAAAGGGTACCCAAATGCCCCTCCCCTCTATCGTTGCTGTCGTGTTTGCCGTCGCTGCCGGCGCTCCGGCGGAGACTGTCGGCAAGACGCAATCCGGCTGGACCGTGGGAGCGTTTGGCGGCCTGGGGCTGACAATCTTGAGTTCAGAAGTGAATCGAAGCGCGATTGGGCTGAACGCTGGTTATGGCAAGCCGGAACCTCGATTCCGGCTGGGCAAGATTCCAGCGCAACTGGTGCTCGAAGGCTATGCCTTTAACACGCGCAGCACTGGAATCGACATGCATCCAGCGTTCGCTGAGACGGTGGTGGGCGGCTTGGCCTACAGCCGCTGGCGATGGGCTCGACGCGCGGGAGTCGGCGCCTATATGGACCTGGGCATCGGTTTGAGCTACGCAGATCGGACGAATCGCGACCTCGATAGCCGCCTCAACAGCACGCCCTATTTTGGAGGCGGGTTGGCCTTGGCCAGAGGATCCCACGAATGGCTCGTCGGGCTGGCATTTCACCACCTTTCCAATGCGGGTACGCGGGGCAACAACCAGGGCATGAACTTCCTTCTATTGTCGGTTCGGTATCGGTTCTAGGTTGCCGCGTCCGAGTGCACACGTGCCGAGCCGGCTAGAGCTATCTCACCCGTTCAGGTGAATCTCTTCAATCGTTCCAGTCTAAGTGTTCCCTTGTCTGCGAAAAAACTCACCCGAAGTAGTGTATTTCCCGCTACATCCGCAGTCTCATTAAACTGCCATGAATAGAACACACGCATTGCTAGCTTCCCTCGCATGCTTGGCAGCGATCGGATGCGGCGGCGGAGGCGGAGGCACCGGAGGTTCCTCCAATTCCCAGGCTCGCATCTTCGTAACCGACGATCTGGGCAATTATGACCACGTTTGGGTCACCGTTAAAGAAGTCGACCTCGTTGGTTCTTCAGGTGCCAAGACCGTCTGGCAAGACCCGACAGGTCAAACCATCGATCTTGCCCAACTCAACCAGGCTGGTACCCAGCGCTACGCTTTTCTCGGGCTCGGCAATGTGCCTGCTGCCGACTACCAGTCGATGCGCTTTGTGATGGCTGACAGCGTTATGCTTTATCCGCAAGGGGCCTCCGCGGGTCTGCCGAGAACGCTCGCCGGCTCGTCGGGTGGGCTGGCGACCGTGACCATCCAAGGTCCGATTCATGTAAGTGGATCCAAGGATATTGTTGCCGACTTCGACCTTAGCCAGTGGTCAGACGACGGCTCAACCGTCACTCCCGCCGGCAAAGTTGGCTCGGGCAACGGCCTCGGGAATGCCGGGAACCATGAAACGCGGACATTTAACGGCACCCTGTCGAATCTCTCCGGTACATCGCCGACTTTCACGTTCAATCTGAGCCAGCACAGCGGCAATAAGTTAAAGGCTACGACAGACGCAGACACCGTTATCTTCAATAGCACGGGCGTTACGAATCCGGTCCTCGCCAATGGCCAACATGTCCTTGTTCGGGGCACGTTCGACGTTCAAGCGGGAGCCCTCGTGGTTTCGTCTATCAAGATCCTGGGCGGTGGAGATGACGGCGACTCGCCCGAAGCGCACGGAACGGTCGCTTCGATCGGCACAAACACGTTCACTCTGACCGTCCGCCACGCCGATGACTTCTATCCAGCGAACGCGACGGTTAACGTTGCGCTCGACCCGAATGCGACCTTCTTCGTCGACGGAATCGTTACGACGCAGACTGACTTTTTCTCGCAGCTAACGGTGGGCTCTCACGTGGAGGTGGACGGCACCTACGACGCGGGAACGAACACCTTCACCGCAACTCGGCTCAGGATCGAAACCGATGACGACGAGAGCGGCGGGGGCGGCGGTAACGGAGCCGGCCATCATGCCGAGGCGAAAGGCACCATCACGAACATCGATACGTCGGTGGGAACCTTCAACATCACCGTCTCAAGTTGGCAGGGCGGTTTCTTCCAGAACGGCCAGGTCGTCTTCGTCACTACCACGCCTGACACCAAGTTCAGGGTCAACGGCCAGAATGTGAGTGCGTCCGACTTCTATGCAGCGATCACCAGCCCGGCTACGGTCGAGATCGAAGGCAAGTGGAACGGATTCACGTTTACCGCATCGAAGGTAAGCCTTGAGAATGACTAACGCCTAGCGTTTAGCTGAGGGCGCGCTTTGGAGCATCCAGTGCGATCACGATGCGCGTCCTCACCCTCTCAAAAGGCAATGGCCAGCCGGCATACTCGTCGAGCGCCAAAGTTCGCCGATCGCTAAAGCGGCCGGACATCTCGGCCCATCCTTCGTTCCGCTCCTTTCGCTCGAGAAACCTTTCGGTTACGGCGTAGTGCCCCGCCGGCAACATCATGCACCTCATCCCGCGTGGTGGATCTTCGGCGGGTCTGAGAACCCAACCAAGATCGGCTCTCATGGAATTTGAATCCGGGTGAGTCCACATGTTGTCGTGGTAGACCGTCACGAAGACGCGGTCCTCTTTGACAAGGTCGTCGAGTTCGGACGCGAAGGCCTCCCAAAGATCGGCAAGTTGCCCATAGTTTCCGGCGAACCGCTTCACCGCCAGACACGCGGCGGATCGGCGCACGATCCGATAGGGAGCCTTTGGACCATTGGAAAGCGCTTCGGCCGCCCACTGCGGATTCCAGTGCACGAGTTCGCGCGATCCAATAACCCAATCGCGATTTGAACGCTTAAAGTCCGTCGGGCAGAGCCCGTATGCATCGCTGAACGCCCGCGAGAAGCTCTCCAGCGAGCCATACCCCGCCGAGACACCGGCTTCGAGAACCGTCGAGCCGCGCCTAAGCGCCCAACCGCCCCGCTCCAAGTTGATGCGTCGAATTAAGCTGTGCATCGACTCGCCGGTCGCTAAGCGGAAGAGGCGCGACAGATGAAAGCGCGAGAAGCCGGCTTCAGCAGCCAGGCCTGGGACCGTGAGGTCACCAGGCTCGCTGATGAGAATGCGCCGGATGACTCCGGCAATTAGTTCTCGCTGGAACCGAGTCATTTCCTCCTGCGCAATCGCCATAGCGCGGCGACGCCGAGCGCCACGATGGTAGCTGGTTCGGGCACCACCGCCAGGCCAACAGGGCCGTTCAAGCCAGTCGAAGCAAAAGTGGAAAGAAAGGCGCCGGTCGTGCCGTCGTACTTGAGGATCCTGCTGTTTCTCCACGAGACAAGGTAGAGGTTGTTATCTTCTCCAAAGACCATGCCAACCGCTCCATTCAGCCCGCCCGAACCCGCGGCCACGAAGATGTCGCTGAAGCTCCCGTCCAGGTTGTAGCGCAAGACCTTGTTCCCATTGTCGCTGCTGACGTAAACCTTGCCGTTGTGCCACAAAATAGTTCGCGGCTGAGTCAGACCTCCCGATCCGGCGGTGACGAATGCGCCGATGTACGCGCCATTCGACCCGTTGTATTTTAGGATCGAGTTCCCGTAGAAGCTCATCGCGTAGAGGTTTCCGTCCGGGCCTATAGTGGTGCCGATGTCAGGTCCGTTCAGACCACCGGACCCGGGGGTGACGAACTGGCCCTGATAGCTGCCGCCGGATGAGAACTTGCCGACAGAGCTGTCGTTGAAGTTCGCTACTAGAAGGTTGCCGCCGCCGTCGAAGGTTACAGCGGTGGGGCCGTTCAGTCCGGCGCCGCTGGCGATGGTGTCGACGTAAGCGTGGGTGGTTGTATTGAAGCGCTGAACCGAGTTGTTGCTCTCGCTTGTGACATAGAGCAGCCCGTCCGATCCGGTGCTCATCCCGAGCGGCCCGCTGAGCGTTCCGCCCGAATAGGTGCCGAGCGAGTTGCCGCTCCAATCGAAGCGGGTTAAGGAGTTGCCGAAGTAGTTCGTCACCAGCAACTCGGAAGCCGAAACCGCACTCGCGAGAGCCACCGCAGTGAGCGCGAGCAAGCTTCGAAATATCCTCTTCTCAAATAAAAAAGTAAGCATCACGCGATCATTGTCGTTGGGCTTGCGCCTTAAAATCTGATCGCTTGTGCTCTTTATGCGGTTCGGACTTCGGTGGGATCGCGGCGGAAGACAAGCATCACGACGCCGGCAAGCACCATCGCGATCACGAAGTTTAGGCTCGCCAATGCCGTCGCGTACCCGAACTGGTGATTCGTAAACGCCTGTTCGTAGAGGTACGTCAGGGGCATTTCGGTGGCTCGGTCGGGCCCGCCTTGGGTCATCAAGTAGACCAACGCGAAGACGTTCAGCACGTTGATGACGATGTACACCGCCGCCACGCGCTTCATCGACCACAGCATTGGCCAGGTCACCTTCGCGAAGCGGTGCATGCCAACCGATCCGTCTAGCTCAGCGGCTTCGGTGACTTCGCCTGGGATCGCGCGAAGGCCGGCCGAGAACAGCATGATGTAAAAGCCCAGCGAGTACCAGATGAAGGCGGCACCGACCGCGGGCAGCGCGGTGTGGGATGTCCCGAGCCACGGCTGCACCCAAGCATTCAGCCCGACCCCTTTCAGACCGCTCGTTAACAAACCAAACGAAGGATTGTAAATAAAGGTCCACAGGATCGCCACGACGACCATGGAGATCACCTGCGGGAACAGATAGATGCTCCGCAAGCCCCTCGATAGACGACCGGCACCCTGCATGGCATGCGCGATGGTGATCGCGAGAGCCGTGATGATGACGCCGCCCACCAAGAGCAGCCAGAGGCCGTTCTTCAGCGCCCGGAGGAACACCTCGTCGGCCATCAGCCCCTTGTAGTTCTCGAACCCGATATAGGTGCGTTTCTGACTCACGCCGCGCCAGCGGTAGAACGCGAAGAAGAACGCCTGAACCAGCGGATAGACGACGAAGACGCCGTACAACAGGCACGCAGGCGCGAGAAAGCTGATGATAAAC
>Ga0070660_100000819_pt1 | contig 20620 bp, 21 predicted proteins | sample KBSC33metaG_FD_64670 | JGI IMG/M metagenome (GOLD analysis project Ga0070660, IMG submission 64670) | Corn rhizosphere microbial communities from Kellogg Biological Station, Michigan, USA - KBS C3-3 metaG | ecosystem: Host-associated > Plants > Roots > Rhizosphere > Soil ... | reverse complement strand
GACGGCAGTGATGGCGACGATCGCGCTGCTCGTGATCTTGAACGGCTTGGCCGCCTGGATCTGGTCGCCGCAGCTGCAGTTCTTCCCGAGCCCCTTCCCCACGTCGTCCTGGGTGATCGGCGGGGTGCACATCTCGAAACAGGACGTCGGCACGTTCGGCGTTGTGATGGCGTGCGTCCTCGTGCTCTGGCTGTTCTTCCGCTTCACGAAGCTCGGGCTCGCGATGCGCGCCGGCGCGCTCAACCCGAGCGCAGCCCGCCTGATGGGCGTGCGCGCGTCGTGGCTGCTCGCACTCGGGTGGGGGTTCGCGGCCGCGCTCGGCGCGGTGAGCGGGATGATGGTCGCGCCGACCGTGTTCCTGACACCGAACATGATGCAGGCCGTCCTGATCTACGCCTTCGCCGCGGCGATCCTCGGCGGGCTCGAGAGCCCGGTCGGTGCAATCGCCGGTGGGCTCTCGCTCGGCGTGCTGCTCAACATGCTCGGCCAGTACGTCCATCCCGTGACGAGTGAGCTGCAACTACCGGTCGCGCTCGCGATCCTGCTGGTCGTGTTGCTGATCAAGCCGGCCGGGTTGTTCGGCCGCGTGGTCGTGAAGCGCGTATGAAGCGGCTCGGCAACCCCGTCGCGCTCGGCGTGCTGGTTGTCGCCGTCATCGCAGCGCCGTTCCTGTTTTCCAACTACCGCACGTACCAACTCGCGTTCGTCGGCCTCTACCTTGTCGCGCTGCTGGGCCTCGACATCCTCACCGGGTTCACCGGACAGATCTCACTCGGCCACGGCGCGTTCATGGGAATCGGCGCGTACACGACGACGATCCTCGTCGTCGACCATGGCGTGCGGGATCTCTGGACGATTCCGCTCGGCGGCCTGATCGCGGGCGTGATCGGGCTCGCCTTCGGCATCCCGGCGACGCGGTTCGCCGGTCCGTACCTCGCGCTCGCGACGTTCGCGATCCCGCTTGCGTTCATCGGGCTCCTCAAGCGCTTCCCGCACTTCACGGGCGGCAACGTCGGCAAGAACCTGCCGCAGCTCAAGGCGGAGTTCGGCTGGCACACGAGCCCGTCGATCTGGTTCTACGTGGTGTGTTGGACGGTCGCACTGGTGATGCTTCCCCTTGCGTTCTTCATCGTGCGCGGCCGGTTCGGTCGTGCGATGCGAAGCGTCCGTGACAGCGAGATCGCCGCGACCGCCAACGGCATCTCGACCGCGGGCGTGAAGACCCTCGCGTTCGGGATCTCCGCGTTCTACTGCGGCGTCGCCGGCTCGCTGTATGGGATCGGGATCACCTACGTGAACCCGGACACCTTCCCCATCGACCTCTCGATCCTGCTCCTCGTCGGGATCGTGCTCGGCGGCGCCGGCTCGCTCTACGGGATGCTCTTCGGCGCCCTGTTCGTCGAGTTCATCCGCATCAGCTGGGGCCCTGCGCTGCTCAACCTGTTCAGCAAGGTGCATCACATCGACACGCACGCGCCGGGATCCGGGCTCGTGGTGTACGGCGTGGTGCTCCTGCTCGTGCTCTACGCGGCGCCGTCGGGCGCCGCGGGGCTCGCCCGCTTCTCTTTCGGATCCAAGACTCGTATCATCCGCCCGAGGCACCCCCCAGGGCCACCCGCAAAAGGAGAGAACGCATGAGAAAGACGTTCCTGCTGGTCGTCGCGGCGCTGGCCGTGGCGGCGGCCGTCGGCGCGACTGCCGGGGCTCGCCCGGCCGCAACGCCTGGCGTGACCGCGAAGTCCATCCTCCTCGAGGGCACGTATCCGCTGAGCGGCCCGGCGTCGGGGTATGCGCCGATCCCGGTCGGCATGGGCGCGTACTTCTCCTACGCCAACGCGAAGGGCGGAGTGAACGGCCGCAAGATCAACTGGAAATACGAGGACGACGGCTACAACCCCGCGAACACCGTGCAGATCACGCACAAGTTCGTCGAGCAGGATCACGCGTTTGCGATCGTCGGCGGACTGGGAACGGAGCCACAGCTCGCGGTCCGTCAGTACCTGAACGACAACAAAGTGCCGCAGCTCTTCGTCGCCACCGGCGCGACCACGTTCGACCGCGACTACGCGCAGTACCCGTGGACGATCGGTTGGCAGCCGGACTACGAGGCCGAAGGAGCGATCTACGGCAAGTACGTCGTCGCCAACCTCCCGAACGCGAAGATCGGCGTCCTCTACCAGAACGACGACTACGGCCACGACTACCTCCGCGGCTTCAAGGCGGGGCTACGTGCCGCCCATCAGTCGCAGATCGTGACGGCGCAGGCGTACGACCTGAGCGCAACGACTCCGCCGGCGGTGCAGATGGCGAAGATCAAGGCGTCAGGAGCCGACACGCTCGTGCTGTTTGCGACACCGACGCCGACCATCCAGGCATACGTGATCGGGACGAAGCTCGGCTACAAGCCGGCGAACGTGATCACGAACTCGGTGTCGGCGACCGATCCGTTCCTCACGATCGCGGAGAAGAGCGGTTCGAACATCGTCGAGGGCACGATCAGCGTCGGCTATCTCCTCGACCCGTCGAACCCGATCTACAACAAGCAGCCGGGCATGAAGCTGTACCGCCAGATCATGGCGAAGTACGCACCGAAGGCCAACGCCAACGACCCGTTGAACCTCTACGGCGTCGCGAAGGCGTGGAATGTCGTGCAGGTGCTGAAGGCGGCCGGCCCGAACCTCACCCGCGCCGGGCTGATGGCGGTTGCGCGGAAGATGAACTACTCACCGGGCGACAAGAACGCGAACCCGTTCGCGCTTCCCGGCGTAGTCACCTTCACGCACAACAACTTCCAGTACCCGATCTCGCAGGTGACGCTCGTGAAGTACGTGAACCACGTGTTCCAGCCGCAAGGCAAGCTTCTCGCTGGGCGCGGGGCGCTCCGCTAGCGCAGGGCTCTCGGGCATGTCGCGCATCGGGCAAGATGCGCGACATGCCCGACGCAGTCATCGTCGCCGCCGCTCGCACGCCGATCGGCCGTGCAGCTAAGGGGTCACTGGTCGACGCGCGCCCGGACGACCTCGCCGCGTTCGCGGTTCGCAGCGCGTTGGCGAAGGTGCCCGAGCTGCAGCACGAAGAAATCGTCGATGTGATGGTCGGCTGCGGGTTCCCGCAGGAGAAGCAAGGCATGAACCTGGCGCGGCGCGTCGCGCTGCTCGCCGGGCTCCCGGTCACGGTTCCAGGTACGACGGTGAACCGCTTCTGTGCCTCGTCGCTGCAGACGATCCGGATGGCACACCACGCGATCCGCGCGGGCGAGGGCGAGGCGTTCGTCGCCGCCGGCGTCGAGTCGATCACGCAGGTGAACGGCTATCCGAAGTCGGAGGATGAGATCCACCCCGCGCTGTTCGGCGACGACGCGCCGATCGCGAACGTCTACATCCCGATGGGGCTTACCGCCGAGAACGTCGCCGAGCAGTGGAACGTCTCGCGTGAGGACATGGACCGGTTTGCGCAGCAGTCGCAGGAGCGCGCGGTCGCGGCGCAGCAGTCGGGCTTCTTCGAGCGTGAGATCACGCCTTGGGATGGCGTGGCGGCGGACGACGGGCCGCGCGCGTCGTCGACGCTCGAGAAGCTGGCGGCGCTCGAGCCGGTGTTCAAGCCGGGGGGCAAGGTCACGGCGGGGAACTCGTGCCCGCTGAACGACGGCGCGGCGGCAGTGGTCGTCATGTCGGAGGCGCGCGCATCGGAGCTCGGGATCGAACCGCTGGCGCGGATCCTCGCGTCGTCGGTCTCCGGTGTTGCGCCGGAGATCATGGGCGTCGGCCCGATCGAGGCCGTGCGGAAGGTGCTCGCGCACGCGGGCATGACGATCGACGACGTCGAAGTGATGGAGCTCAACGAGGCGTTCGCCGCGCAGGTACTGCCGGTGTGCCGCGAGCTCGGGGTCGACCCGTTCAGCGACAAGTTGAACCCGCACGGTGGTGCGATCGCGCTCGGGCATCCGTACGGCATGACGGGCGCCCGGATCATGAACACTCTTCTGAACGATCTCGAGACGCTCGACCGGACGATCGGGCTCGAGACGATGTGCGTCGGCGGCGGCCAGGGAATGGCAATGCTCGTCGAGCGGTTGAACTAACCATCGGCGCACTAGCTCTTCTGCTCGCCCTCGGGTCCTCCGTCGTTTGGGGCTGCGCCGATTTCGCCGGCGGATCGCTGGCGCGACGCCTGCCCGTGCTCGCGGTCACCGTCATCTCGCAGGCTGCGGGCTTCGTCGCGCTGCTCGTGGCGCTTGGGTTTCGGGGCGATCTCGGTCTTCGGTCGTTCCTGCTCGGCGTAATCGGCGGTGTCGGCGGCGGCATCGGTCTGGCGGCGTTCTACAAGGCGCTGTCGCTCGGCACGATGAGCGTCGTCTCTCCGATCGCGGCGTGCAGCGCGGTCGTGCCGTTCGTGGTGTCGCTCGCGACAGGCGAACGTCCCGCGGCGATCGCGGTGGTGGGCGCGGTGCTGGCGCTCGCCGGCGCGGTCCTCGCGTCGGTGGAAGAGCGGCGGTCAACCTCGCCCGAGCGTGCGCGCGCCATCGTTCTCGCCGTGGTCACGGCTGGTGCGCTCGGGCTGTTCGTCTACTTCCTCGGGCTCGGAAGCCGGGAAGGCGACGCGCTCTCGACGCTCGTCGGCGCACGGGTCGGGTCGCTGGGCGTGCTGATCCTCCTGGCGGCTGCCCGGCGAGCGTCGCTTCGCCTGCCGGCGCGAGCGCTGGGCGCCGTCGCAGCGGTCGGGCTCGCGGATGTGTCGGCGAACGCGCTGTTCGCGTTCGCGAGCGGTCACGGCCTGCTGGCGCTCGTCTCCGTGCTCGGCTCGCTGTATCCGGTGATGACGCTCCTCCTGGCGTACGTCGTCCTGCACGAGCGCCTGACGAGATCGCAGCAAGCCGGCGTCGCAATCGCCCTGGCCGGCGTCGTGGCGATCGCGGCCGCGTGACACTCCGTAACCCTTTCCCAGGCAACGGTTCGCGGGAACGACCTTCGGAGCTAGGAAGCTCTGAGTCGGGTCGTTGCACTCTTGTCACCCTTGCCAGGGAAGGGCAGGACCGGCTGAACGAGACCCGTCCTCTGGTCTGACCAAGGGACGTGGCCCGACCGGCCTCGGCCCCGCGTAGCATCGGCTCGTGCTCGCGCCGCTGATCGTCGAGGAGAACGTCGAGGCGTTTCTCGACTCGCGGGGGCTCGGCGCTGGGCCGATCACTGCGACTCGAATCGGTGACGGTGGTGGATCGAACTTCACCTTCCTGATCGAGCGCGGCGGCGAACGGTTCGTGCTCCGCCGCCCGCCTCGGCCGCCGCTGCCGCCGTCCGCCCACGACATGGTGCGCGAGGCGCGCCTGCAGCAGGCGATCCGGGCGGCCGGCTTCACTCGGCTCGCGGAGATCGTCGCCGTCTGCGACGAAGAGAGCGTGATCGGTGTGCCGTTCTATGTGATGCGCCACCTCGACGGGCACGTGATCACCCAGGAGCTCCCACCCGGCCTCGAGACACACGAGGCGCGGCACGCGCTCGGGCTCGACCTCGTCGACACGCTCGTCGAGATCCACGCCGCCGACGTCTCGACACCCGCACTCGCCGCGTTCCAGCGAGCGGGCAGCTACCTGGAGCGCCAAGTCCGCCGCTTCACCGACCTCTGGCAGATCAACAAGACGCGTGAGCTCCCCCACGTCGACGAGGTCGCGCGGCTCCTTGCCGAGCACATCCCCGATCCGCTCCCACCCACGGTCGTTCACGGCGACTACCGACTCGGGAACATGATGGTCGCCGCAAACGAGCCGACTCGCATCCGCGCCGTGCTCGACTGGGAGATGGGCGCGATCGGCGATCCACGCGCCGACGTCGGCTACCTGCTCGCCACATACTCCGAGCCAGGAGGCCGCTCGAGCCCGCTCGGTTCGTCACCGGTCACCGCCGAACCGGGGTTCCCTTCGCGCGACGAGCTTGTCACGCGCTACGGCAGAGATGTCGAACCGCTCGGTTGGTTCGAGGCGCTCGCGCTCTGGAAGGCGGCCGTGTTCTGCGAGGCGATCTACGGCCGCTACGTGCGCGGCGAGCTCGGCGCCGAGGACACGCGCGCCGCGATCTTCGAGCACGCGGTGCCACTCCTCGCCGAGACTGCCCTCGAGGCGATCAGCTAGCCGCGTCGGCGACGCCGCGTAGCGTCTTCACGTCGCGCGTCGAGACGAGGAGGGTCGTCGCGCCGCTTTCACGATACGCGTCGAGACGTTCACGGATCCGCTCGACCGAACCGACCAATGCCACCTCGTCGACGAACGAATCCGGGATCTTGGCGGCGGCCTCGACCTGCTGCCCCGAGAGGAACAGCTCTTGGACCTCCTCCGCCGCGGCCTCGTACCCGTACTGCGCGAACAGGTCGTTGTAGAAGTTCTTCGACCGGGCACCCATGCCGCCGATGTAGAACGAGTAGTACTGCTTCAGGGCATCGCGCGCGCTCTGCACGTCGTCTGTCACGACGGCCGGCACGCACGGCGCGACGTCGAAGCCGTCGCGTACGCAATCGAGCGGGAACACCTCGCGCGCTTTCGCCGGCGACCAGAAGATCGGCAGCCAGCCGTCCGCGATCTCGAACGCCTGGGCGACCGCTTTTGGTCGCACCGCCGCGAGGTAGATCGGAATGTCTGCGCGCAGCGGACGCGCCATCAGCTTGAGCGGCTTGCCGAGCCCGGTGCCGCCCGACACCGGGATGTCGTAATGCACACCGTGGTGCTCGAGCCGCTCGCGGCGAAGAACCGTCCGCACGATCTCGACGTACTCGCGTGTCTTGCCGAGCGGCTTCCCCCACGCCTGCCCGTGCCAGCCCTCGACGACCTGAGGCCCGGACGTCCCGAGGCCCATCAGGAACCGTCCTCCGCACAGCATGTCGAGCGTCGCAGCGGTCATCGCAGCGTTCGCGGGTGACCGCCCGGGCAGCTGCATGATCGCGGTGCCGAGCCCGATCGTCGACGTCAGCGCGCCGAGCCAGGCGAGCGGCGTGATCGCGTCGACGCCCCACGCCTCGGCCGCCCACGCAGACGAGTACCCGAGCCGTTCCGCCTCACGCGCGAGCTCGATCAACTCCAGCGGGCTCGTGCCCGGCTGCGCATACCCCATGTAGAAGCCGAGCTTCACCGCGTGCGATGCTACGGCAATGACCGCGACGGCATGGTCGCCGCCCACGGAGCGGCTCGAGCAGGTGCGCGCGATCATGCACGACCGCGTCCTGCCGAACGAATCGGTGCTCGACCGCGAGGACGCCGCGGCCGACGACCTCGTCGCCGAGCTGCGAGCGGAGGTGAAAGCGGCCGGGCTGTGGGCGCCGCACGTGCCGCCCGAGGCAGGCGGCACCGGCACCGGGTTCCTCGACTACGCGTACTTGAACGAACAGATCGGCCGCACGCTCTGGGGCCAGCTCGTGTTCGGCTGCCAGGCACCGGACGCCGGCAACGCGGAGATCCTGCACCTGTTCGGCACCGAGGAACAGAAGGAGCGCTGGTTGTTCCCGCTCGTCGCCGGCAACATCCGCTCGTTCTTCTCGATGACCGAGCCGGATGCGCCTGGATCCGACCCGACCACGCTCCGCACGCGTGCCGTGCGCGACGGCGACGAGTACGTGATCGACGGCCACAAATGGTTCTCGTCCGGCGCCGAAGGCGCTGCGTTCGCGATCGTGATGGCGGTCACCGATCCCGCCGCCGATCCGCACCTGCGCGCGTCGCAGATCATTGTCCCCGCAGATACGCCGGGCGTCGACATCGTGCGCGCGATCCCGACGATGGGTCACCGCGGACGCAACTGGTCGACCCATTGCGAAGTTCGCTACACGAACGTCAGGGTGCCGGCCGCGAACCTGCTCGGCGACGAAGGCTCTGGCTTCCTGATTGCACAGAAGCGGCTCGGCCCGGGACGCATCCATCACGTGATGCGGTGGCTCGGCCAGATGCAGCGCGCGTTCGAATTGATGTGCACGTACTCGCTCGAGCGCGAGGCGTTCGGCGAGCCGCTTGCACAGAAGCAGACGGTGCAGAACTGGATCGCCGACAGCTACGCCGAGATCCAGGCCTGCCGGCTCGCGACACTCGATGCGGCGCACAAGATCGACGGCGGCGACGAGGCGCGCGTCGAGATCTCGGCGATCAAGTTCTCTGCGGCGCGTGTCCTGCAAGACGTGATCGACCGCGCGATCCAGGTGCACGGCGCGCGCGGCCTCACCGACGAGACGCCGCTCGCGAAGATGGCGATGCAGGCGCGCGCCGGCCGGATCTACGACGGCCCCGACGAGGTGCACCGCCAGGTGGTCGCTCGACGGATCCTGAAAGCGTTTGCAACCGGCGACGGGTGGCACTTCTCCTAACGTGGACTTCCTGCAAGGCAAGCTGATCGTCTCGTCGCCGTCGCTCATCGACCCGAACTTCCGCAAGACCGTGGTCCTGATCGCCCACCACGACGAAGAAGGGGCATTGGGGCTCGTGCTGAGCCGCCCGTCCGACGTCGCCGCGGCCGAAGCGGTGCCAGTGCTCGACGGGCTCCCCGGCGCAGAAGACCCGGTGTTCGTCGGCGGGCCGGTCCAGCCGGACGCGTTCATGGTGCTTGCCGAGTTCGAGGACGTCGACCAGGCGGCGGCGCCGATCATGGACGGCGTCGGCTTCATGCCCGCCGACGCGGAGCCCGGCGAGCTCGCGATCAAGCGGCTTCGACTCTTCGCCGGCTACTCGGGCTGGGGCAGTGGGCAGCTCGAGGACGAGTTGGCGGAGGACTCGTGGATCGTCGTCGACGCCGCCGCCGAGGATGCGTTCGCCGACGACCCCGACGTCCTCTGGCGCACCGTCCTGCAGCGCAAGGGCGGCCCGTTCTCGCTGATGGAGAACATGCCGTTCGACCCGGGACTGAACTGATCTAGATCGGCGGCGTGCCCACGCGTTCGCCCTCAACCCGCGGGCCTGGCAGGTTCGGGAACGTGAACGGCGCCGGCTCGCGCCCCGGCTGCACGAACCAACACTCCCCCGTCCCGCCGCCGGAGACCGCGCGCCACATCGCTTCGGCCACGTCGTCGGGCTGAAGCAGCGGAAACGCGGCCGCGTCGAGCTCTGCGCGCTGCGCGTCGACCATCGGCGTGTCAGCCAACCCAGGGCACACCGCGTTCAGCCGGATCGGCGCGAGGTGCGGCGCCATGCTGCGCACGAAGCCGACGACTGCGTGCTTGGTCAGCGAGTAGACCGGATCGCTTGGCATGCCGGTCAGCCCGGCGAGCGATGCGGTCGCGACGATCGCGCCGCCGTCCATCACCTCGCGCAAGCGGAGCACTCCGAGGACGATCCCGTCGACGTTGACGCCCACGGCTCGCCGGTAGTTCTCGTAGGTCAACTCGCCCGTCAGCACGCCTGCGTTCAGACACGCGACGTCGACCGATCCGACTCGCTCCCACGCCTCAGGCGAGGTGACGTCGAATCCATTCGTGAGATCGAGCGACTCGACGTCGTATCCCTCCCGCTCGAGCCGCTCCCGCAACGCGCGCCCGATTCCGCCTTCACCACCGGTGACGAGCGCCCTCAAGGCTCGAGCACGACCTTGCCGACGTGCCGCCTCGCTTCGATCAGCGCATGCGCGTCACCCGCGTCGGCGAGCGGGAACGTCGCCCCGACGAGCGGGTCGATCGCGCCGTCGCCCCACATCGCAAGCAGCTCCTCCGCGCGCTCGCGCACGAGATCCGGAGCGAGACGCAAGAGGCGACCGAGGTAGAACCCGAACACCGAGGCGTTGCGCCCGACGAGCCACTGCACGCTCGGGTCGGCCCAGAGGCCGCTCGTGAAGCCGATCGCGACGATTGTCCCGAGCGGATTGAGCAGCAGCAGTGAGCGCGTGAAGACCTCGCCGCCGACGGGGTCGAGCACGACGTCGACGCGCAGGTCGTCGATCTCGTCGTAGCCGCGCACCTCGTCCGCACCCATCGCTCGCGCCACCTCGCGCTTCTCGTCGGAGCTCGCAGTCGCGTAGACGAACGCACCACGGTGCTTCGCCAGCTGGATCGCAGCCGACCCCACGCCGCCGGAGCCGGCGTGCACCAAAACGGTCTCGGCGCGGACGATCGAGACCAGCGGGATGTACGCGGTCAGATAGGTCGTCAGGAATGCAGCGCCGGCTGCGAACGACGCCGCCGGAGGAAGGTCGAGGACCCACGCCGGATCTACCTCGACCCGTTCCGCGTAGCCGCCGCCGCCGACCGACCACGCACACACGCGCCGCCCGTCCAGCTCGCCCGCGACCTCGTTCCCGAGGACGTACGGCAACTCGGGCATTTGCGGGTAGAGCCCGCGACGGATCAAGACGTCGGCGAAGTTGACGCCCGCCGCGCGGACCTCGAGCACGACGCCCGACGGCTCCTCCCACTTTTCGAGCGCGAGGTCGCCGCCGACCTCGCGCAGCACGACCGCGTTCACCTACCGGTCCAGTTCGCCGGACGCTTCTCGAGGAACGCCGCGACTCCCTCCTGGCCGTCCTCCGATGCGAGGCACGCGGCGAACGCCTGCACTTCACGCTCGTCGCTCCGCGCGTCGCGCGTGTCGTGGAAGAGCTGCTTGATCTGCCGGATCGCATGCGGGCTCTGGCGGTCGAGCGGCTCGACGTATCGCGCAATGCCTTCATCGAGGTCGTCGACCAGGAACTCGACGAGCCCCCACGCTTCAGCCGTGTCCGCCGTGATGCGTTCACCAGACATGGTCAGCCATCGGGCACGGCCCGGGGAGACGAGCCTCGGTGCGCGCTGCGTGCCGCCGCCGCCCGGGAGAAGGCCCAGATTGACCTCAGGGAACCCGAGCTGCGCATCGCGCGTCGCGATCCGGAAGTCGCACGCGAGCGCGATCTCGAGCCCGCCGCCGAGGCAGAAGCCGTGGATCGCCGCGACAACCGGCACAGGCGCCGCTTCGATCAGGTCGGCGACGGGTTGAATGCCGCCGGGACGATCGCCGTCGGCCATCCCGCCGACGAAGCCGCTGATGTCGGCGCCGGCCGAGAACGCACGCTCGCCGCGGCCGCGTAGGACGACCACGTGCACGTCCTCACCGACGTCCTCGAACGCGGCCCAGAGCGTCTCGAGGATTCCTGCGTTGACGGCGTTGACCGGTGGATTGTCGAGCCAGACGGTCTCGATCACGCCGGCACCTGCGAGAACATCTCGCGGAGCTCCGTCTTCTTGAACTTGCCGACGCTCGTCTTCGGAATCTCGGCGACGAACTCGAACCGGTCGGGCAGCCACCACTTCGCGAAGTCCGCGGCGAGGAAGGAGCGCAGTTCGTCGGCGGTCGCGGTCGCCCCTTCACGAAGTACGACCGCCGCAAGCGGCCGCTCGTCCCACTTCGGGTCGGGCACTGCCACGACGGCCGCCTCGGCGACCGCGGGATGCGCCATCAGCGCATTCTCGAGCTCGACGGACGAGATCCATTCGCCGCCCGACTTGATCACGTCCTTCGAGCGGTCCTTGATCTGGATGTAGCCCTTCGGATGGAGCGACACCACGTCGCCCGTCTTGAACCAGCCGTCGTCCGTCCAGCGCTCCGCCTGGTCAGGCGTGTCGAAGTAGCCGCTCGCGACCCATGGCCCGCGGATCTCGAGCTCGCCCATCGATTCGCCGTCCCAGGGAAGGATGTTCCCGTCGACGTCACGGTGGCGCAGCTCGACGAGCGGCAGCGGGATGCCCTGCATCGCGATGTAGTCGAACTGCGTGTCCTCGTCTGCGTGCTGCAGGTCACCGAGCAGCTGCGCCGTCGATGCGACCGGAGACGTCTCGGTCATCCCCCAGCCGTGCACGACGCTGAGCCCGTGGCGCTGCTTGAAGCCGGCGATCATCGACCGCGGCGCGGCGGAACCGCCGACGAGCATCCCTTTCAGCTGCCAGAGATCCCAGCGGTCGGGCTCGGCGTCGAGCATCGCGAGGATGCCCATCCAGATCGTCGGCACACCGGCCGTCCACGTCACGCCTTCGGACACAAACGCATCGAGCAGGCTTTCCGGATCGAGGTGCGGCCCCGGGTACACCAGCTTCGCGCCGAGCATCGTCGCGAGATACGGATACCCCCACGCGTTCGCGTGGAACATCGGCACCACGGGCAGGATCGCGTCGCGCTCGGAGATGCCGAGCCCCATCGGGTTGCCGGCGCCGACGCCGAGCGTGTGCAGCATCGTCGAGCGGTGCGAGTAGAGAACGCCCTTCGGCATCCCGGTCGTGCCGCTCGTGTAACACATCGCGGCCGCCTCGTTCTCGTCGAGGTCGGGGTCGCGCCACGCGTCCGGGTCCGCTCCGGCGAGCAGCTCCTCGTAGCCGTCCTCGACCACGATGACATGCTCGATCTTCGTCCGGTCGACGAACAGGTCGAGCAGCGGCTTGAGGCTCTGGTCAACGATCACCGCGCGGTCGCCGGCGTGATTCGCGATGTACGCGAGATCGTTCGGATGGAGGCGCAGATTCAGCGTGTGAAGGACGAAGCCGCCGCACGGGATGCCGAGATAGGCCTCGTGATGCTGGTAGTGGTTCCAGCCGAGCGTCGCGACGCGGTCGCCGCGCTCGAGCCCGAGTCCCTTCAGCGCGACGGCGAGCGCACGCGCACGACGACCGGCATCCGCGTACGTGTAACGATGGAAGCTCTTGTCGGGCAGGCGCGTGACGATCTCGTTGCCGCCGAAGTACGTCTCCGAGCGCCGCAGGAGCGTCGGCAACGTCAGCTGGAAGTCCATCATCTGCCCGTTCATCAGAGCCCCTGCCTCCTGGGTAGGTCGATCTCTGGGTTGACGAGGTGGCCGTCGCGTTCGACGTAGCCGTCCTTGCCGCCGACGACCAGCAGCACGAGGTCGTGATCGGTGCGGTTCGAGATCTGACGGTGCGTCGTCGATTCGACGTGAACGAGCCCGCCCTCGCCGACCACGCGCTCATCGCCGTCGAACGTGAACGTCGCTGTGCCGCGATGGACGAAGTACAGCTCGTCCTGCGTGTCGTGGAAGTGGTTCGGCCCTTCGTAGCGCGGCGGGAACACGATCGCGTTGACGCCGAAGGCGGTCACACCGAGCGCGGCGCGCACCTTCCGAAAGCCGTGCCCCTCGCCGAGCTCCTCGAGGGAGCTGACCGTGAACTCCACAGTCCAATCCTACGATCCGAAGAGGAACCGCGTCAGCACGCGGTCGCGCAACCGGTCGGGGAGCCGCTGCACCCGGGCCCGCTTCTTGGCGTCCGGGCCGACGACGTAGCGCGTGCGCGGCTTCGGGGAGGTCAGCGCGTGCTCGACCGCCTTCGCGACCTCCTCCGCCGGGACGCCCTTCGCCGACCGCGCAGCGGCGAGGCGGCGGAACCGCTCGATGCGCCCACCGTAGAGCTCGGCCGCCTCCGGCGGGAACTCGTCGAGCGCGCGCTGCGGCTTCGTCCACATCGCAGTGGCGATCGTGCCCGGCTCGACGATCGCGACGTGGATCCCCCACGGCGCGACCTCGACGCGCAGCGAGTCCGCGAACGCCTCGAGCGCGAATTTCGACATCGCGTAGGCCCCGAGGAACGGGAGCGCCGAGCGGCCGCCAATCGATCCCATCAGCACGACGCGCCCGTGCGAGCGGCGGAGCAACGGGAGGAGCGGTTGCACAACGCGGAACTGTCCGACCACGTTCACGTCGAGCTGACGTGCAAGCTCCTGCTCGCGCAGGAACTCGAGCGGGGCTGCGATCGCGATGCCCGCATTCGCGACGACAGCATCGAGCGACTCGATCGCGGTAAGCGCCTGTCGTGTGGCCTCGCCATCCGTGATGTCGAAGACGAGCTCGCGTGTGTCCTCCGGTGCGTCGCCCGCGGCGCGCACGGACGCGTAGACGTCCCACCCGCGCGCAACGAGGCGGCGTGCGCACGCCTCACCGATGCCCGACGACGCGCCGGTTACGAGCGCAGCAGGTATGCGGCGATCTCCGCCCGCAGCTCGCGGCCGAACCCGAGCGCGCTCTCGAGCTCCAGCGCCCGTTTGTAGTACCGGTGCAGCGGATGCTCGAACGTGAAGCCGATCCCGCCGTGCACCTGGATCGACGTCTCGCACGTGCGCACTGCTGCTTCGGTCGCCTGCGCGTTCGCAGCGGCGCACGCAACGTCTGTCTGCGGATCGCCCGTTGCGATGCACAGCGCCGCCCAGTACGCGAGCGACCGCGCCAGCTCGACCGCCACATACGCGTCGACGACCGGGTGGGACACGGCCTGATACGTGCCGATCTTCTTCCCGAACTGCTCACGCTCGCCGATGTACGCAATCGCCAGCTCGAGGGCACGCGAGCCAATACCGACCGCTTCGAGTGCGTGCGCCGCAAGCTGCTGCTGCCGGTTCTCCCCCACCTCGTTCGCGATGTAGGGGCCGTCGTAGAGCACGCGCCCGAGCTCCTCGAACAACACGGCCGCCTCGAGGAACGACTCCGAGTCGACGACGCCGACCCAGCCGAGCTGATCGAGCTGGTCCTGCGACGGCGCCGGGTTCGCCTCGAGGAACGTGCGCGCCTCACGCCGCAGGTCGTCCTGCTCTGCCGTGAACGAGAAGTCCATCAGCGGCTCCGAGGCAGCCCGAGCACGCGCTCGGCGACGATGTTGCGGAGGATCTCGCTCGTGCCGGCCTCGATCGTGTTGCCGCGCGAGCGGAGCTGCTGGTACGTCCAGTACTCGTCAACGCCTGGGCCGCCGGCGATCTCCTGCGCAAGCTTCGTCAACCGCTGGTTTGCCTCCGACCAGACGAGCTTCGACGCGGATCCCTCCGGGCCGGGGATGCCCGTCTTCTGGAGCGTCGTCAGCGCGCGGTAGTTGGTGTACTTGAGCGCCTGCAGCTCGATCCATTCGCGCGCGATGCGGTCGAGCAGGATCGGATCGGTGACGTGCCGCTCCTTCGCAAGCGCCACGAGCTTCCGCACCGCAACGTCGAGCGTCGCGGACAGCGCAAAGCCGAGTGTGCCGCGCTCGTGCAGCAGCGTCGTCATCGCAACCTGCCAGCCGCCGCCGACCTCGCCGAGGAGGTTCTCCTTCGGCACCTGCACGTCGGTGAAGAAGATCTCGTTGAACTCCGGGTGGCCGGTGATCTGCACCAGCGGCCGCACCTCGACGCCCGGCGCATGCATGTCGGCGATCACATACGTGAGGTTGCGGTAGCGCGGCGCGTCCGGCTCGCCGAGCCCGACGAGGATGCAGAAGTCGGCGATGTGCGCGAACGACGACCACACCTTCTGCCCGTTGACGAGGAAGTGATCGCCCTTGTCCTCGATGCGCGTGCGCGCCGCGGCGAGGTCGCTGCCCGCGTCCGGCTCTGAAAATCCCTGGCACCAGATCTCGTCGGCGCTCAGGATCTTCGCGAGGTAGCGCTCCTTCTGCTCGGGCGTCCCCCACGCGATGATCGTCGGCCCCGCCATGCCGAGCCCGATCACCCCCAGATGCGACGGCGCCTCGGCGCGCGCCATCTCCTCGAGGAAGATCGCCTGGTGCGTGTACGGCGCGCCGGCGCCGCCGTACTCCTTCGGCCACGTCAGGCCTGCGTAGCCGGCCTCGCCGAGCCTCCGGCTCCAATCGCGGTCGTCGTCCTCGAAGCGCCTGGCGCCGCGCTTCGTTGCTCCGTCCGGGAGGTTCTGCGCAATGAAGTCGCGGACCTCGGTGCGGAAGGCGGCTTCCTCGGGCGTATCGCGCAGGTCCACGCGCCGATACTAAACCGGTGATGGCGCGAGCCCGGGAGTGCATCCCCACACCCCCGGGCCTCACGCAGCGACGCCCCCTACGGCGTCAGCGGATGAACGTCTGCGAGCCCGGGGACAAGCCCGAACGTCACGCCCCACAACGTGGTGCCGCGGAACGCGATCGACGTCAGGATCGGCAGACCCGAGACGACGGTCTGGCACGTGCCGGTCGCGAGGTCGCACGCGTGCACAGAACCGCCGGTGCCACCGCCGCCTTCGATCGCCAGCCAGCTGCTGTCGTCGAGTTGATCCACATAGAGCCTCCCGTCCGGGCCGAACGCGAGGTCGATGATGGACGTGAAGCCGGTCATCACGACCGAGCACGCGGGACTCGCACCGCAGTCGGCGTGACGGGTACCCGGTGCGATGCGCCACACGCGGGACAGCCCCAAAGGTGCTGGGAATCCGGTCAGCTCGCCGACGTAGTACGCGCCGTCCGGGCCGACGACGACTGACGTCGGCACCGACTGGATGCCGTCCTGCGTCGGGAACGTCGCGACCCAGTCGATCCGTCCCGCCTCGTCGGCGACGAGCAGGTCGTTCCCAGCCGCGTCGGCGATCAGCGTCTTGCCGCCGTCGAGCCGCGCGAGGTCGAACGGATCAGAGCCCTCACCCGTGCCGTCACCGGCGGGGTCGTTCTGTTCTTCGTACGCCTGCAGGTCGGCGAGCTTGCGCACCGAGCCGCGGGACACCCGGTACAGCGCACCGTGCGCCCCCGGGGCGAACGTGCTCGTCAGGGCGAGCATGTCGCCGCGCCCGATCGGAGCGACGTCCGTCACGCCCGGCAGCGGCGCGACGAGCGCGCCGGTGTCCGCGTCGACGATCCCCTGCCCCGCATCGGCCACGTACAGGGCACCGCCCGGCGCAGCCTCGATGCCGAACATCGGCCCCCGGTAGAACGCCGGATCCGCCTGAGCTGCCGCCGATCCGAACACGACGACGGCCGCGAACGCCGCGGCCGCGACCTGAATCACTCGTTTCATCAGTTCCCTCTCTCCCAATATCGTCAGATTGTCTGACGGTCAGTGATTCTGTCAAACTGTCATGCGATGTCAAGGACACCCCCACGCGCGCTCCCCGGCTCGACAGGGCACGAACGCCCGAACCTCGGGATCCTGCTTCGCGGCCCCTTCCAGGAGGTCGTCCGGCGCGTGAGCGCCGGGCTCGCGGACGCCGGCTTCGACGATCTCCGCCCGGCCCACACCGCCGTGTTCCAGCACATCGACGCGAACGGCTCACGTCTGACGGACCTCGCCGACCGCGCTCAGATCACGAAGCAGTCGATGGGTTACCTCGTCGACTACCTCGAACAGCACGGGTATGTCGAGCGCCGGCCCGATCCGAGCGACCGGCGCGCTGCACTCGTCTGCCTCACCGAGCGCGGTTGGGATCAGGTTCGGACTGCACTCGGCATCATCGCCGCGCTGGAACAGGAATGGACCGACGCGCTCGGCGAACCGCGCGTCGAACAGCTCCGTGCGTTGCTGGACGAGCTCGGGAGCCGCTAGCGCTGCGTCATCTGGGTCGCCGTCGCGAACGCGACGAGTGACCCGCCCTCGTCGGTGACGCGGCATTCGCAGAGCGTCACCGTGCGGCCGGACTTGATGATCGCGCCGACCGCCGTCAGGCGTCCCGTCCAGACCGGCTTCAGGAAGTTGATCTTCAGCTCGACGGTTGCGAACGACTCAGCTTCTTCGAGCACCGACACGACAGCACAGCCCATCGCCGCGTCCGCGAGGTCGCACCGGATCCCGCCGTGCAGTGTCCCGGGCGGGCTCGAATGCTGCGGGCCGGCGTCGAGCTCGAACGTGACGCGCCCCTCCTCGGCCGCCACCATCCGCAGGCCGACGAGCTGTGACACAGGCGGAGTGGGCTCGCTGCCGTCGATGATTCGATGAAGCAAGGCGAGCGTCACGGTGTGAGCACCGTTCGAATCACGCCCCCGTCCTGCATCGCGTCGAACGCGTCGCTCCAGTCGGCGAGGCCGCCGGTGCGTGTGACCATCGACGCGAGATCGAGGTGGCCGTCGAGCGCCCACTGCGCGAGCCGCGGGAAGTCCTCGTGCGGCAGGTGATCGCCGCCGTGCGAGACGAGCACGCGCGCGCGCCTTCGAAACAGCGCGGGCAGATCGACCGTCGCCGTCTCGCCGGCGGGCGCGAGGCCGACCACGACGACCGTGCCGCCGGAGGCAATCATCCCGAGCGCCTGCTCGAACGTCGACGAGCGCGACACGACGTCGAAGACGAAGTCGACCGGCCCGGACTCGGTGTGGGTCGCGCCGAAGCGCAGTGCCTGCTCCTGCTTGCCTTCGTCGATGTCGACGGCGCGGATCTCGGACGCGCCGGCGATGCGCGCTCCCTGAATCGCCGACAGGCCGACCGCACCGCAGCCGATCACGGCGACCCGCGCACCTTCCCACACGCGTGCGGTCTCGAGCACGCTCATGACGCCCGTTGCCACCGCACAGCCGAGCAGACAGGCCTGCTCCGACGGCAGCTCGTCCGGGATGCGAACGGCGGCGACCGCCGGAACGACGGTGCGCGTGGCGAACGTGCCGGTGCGTAGGAACGCAGTGAGCGCTGCGCCGTCGGTGCGTCGCAGTCGCTCGAGGGCGACCGGCGGCCGCTTGCACTGGCGCGGCAGGCCGCGGAGGCACGCAGCACATGCGCCGCACGCGGTGTGCCAGCCGAGAACGATCCGGTCACCCACGTCGAGCCCCTCGACGTTCTCGCCGACGCGCTCGACCGTGCCGGCTCCCTCATGGCCGAGGAGCAGCGGCAGCGTGTGGCCCCACCCGTCTTCCTGAATCGCGTGCAGGTCGCTGTGACAGACGCCGGTCGCGTCGATCCGCACGAGAACCTCGCCCGGCCCGGGATCGTCGACGACGATCTGCTCGAGCGCGACCTGGCCGCGCGCGGAGAGGACTACGCCCTGGTCAGCCACGAGCGGTCGAGGTCACGGACCGAGTGCGCGCCGGCCAACGCGAGCCCGAGGTCGATCTCGGCCATCAGGTTCTGGATCAGCTCTTCCACCCCGCGCGTGCCGCCGACCGCGAGCGCGTACGCATAGGGACGCCCGAGCAGCACCGCGTCAGCGCCGAGGGCGATCGCCTTCAGCACGTCGGCGGCGCAGCGGATGCCGCCGTCCATCAAGACGACCGCCTCCGGCAGCGCATCTCGCACCTCGACCAGCGCGTCGAGCGCCGCGACCGCTCCGTCGACCTGCCTGCCGCCGTGGTTCGAAACGATGATGCCGTCAACGCCGTGCGCGAGCGACTCGCGCGCGTCCTCCTCGGTGAGCACGCCCTTGACGAGGATGGGCAGCGCGGTCTGGCCGCGGAGCCACTCCAGATCGCTCCACTCGAGACCGAGATTCGGGAAAGTCGCGAGCATCGTCGCAGCGGCGGTGAGCAGATCCTCGTCCGGGCTCTTGTCGAGCCGCGAGAGGAACACGGGGTCGCTGAAGAACTGGCCGCAGCCTTGGCCCTGCAGGAACGGCAGATACGCATGCCGGAGATCACGCGGTCGCCAGCCGAGCGTGAGCGTGTCGAGCGTGACGACGATTGCGCCGTACCCCGCGGCTTCCGCACGCTGCACGAAGCTCGCGCAGATCTCGCGGTCGTTCACCCAGTAGAGCTGGAACCAACGCGGCGCGTTCGTCTCCGCGATCTCTTCGAGCGAGTGCGTCGACGCGCTCGAGAGCACCATCGGCACCTTCGACGACGCCGCCGCCTTCGCAACGCCGACCTCGCCGGCCTCGTGCGCGATCGATAGCACCCCGATCGGCGCCAGGAAGAACGGCGCCGGCGACCGCATCCCGAGCACCTCGACCGAGATGTCGCGCACCGCGTTGCCGGTGAGCATGCGGGGACGAAGGCGCCAGTCCGCGAACGCGTCGAGGTTCGCGCGCATCGTCGACTCTGACCCCGCGCCTCCGGCGATGTACCCGAACGGGCCGGGCTCGAGGCGCTCCTCGGCCGCGCGTTCCCAGTCCTCCGCAGCGACCGGCCATTCCGGAGGCTGCTGCGCGATGTAGATCGCGTTCTGGATCAGCGAGCCCGAGAAACTCATGGGTCGATCCTACGAGGTCGTCAGCGTTCGAGGACTTGCATGTCCGCCGTGCTGCCGTCCGCGTCGGTGACCTCCACCAACACCGAGGCGCGCCGGCCCGCCTCGGTCGTGAGCGTCCCGTTCGCGAGTAGGTGGAAACCGGGCGGCGGTCGTCCGGCCGCGACACGCCACCTGTACGGAGGCGTGCCGCCTGCTGCGCGAAGCCTCATCGCATGCGGCCGTCCCGGCGGGAGCCAGAGCGGCGTCGCGGGCACATGGAGCGGGTTGAAGATCCTCACCACCGCGCCGTGCGCCAGGTGCGCCATCGCCAGGCCGCCGAGGCGCGTGAGATGGACGTCGTCGTTCTGGAACCAGGTCGGGTGACTCTCGCTCGCAGCGTTCCAATCGACCAGCACGAGCTGCGGCCAGCGCTCCTGGGCTTGCGCCAGAACCGCGTTGAACAGCCGGTACGGCGCCCGCGCTTCACGGAGTGTCAGCCAGATGACGTTCCTCGCGCCGGCGGCTGAGAGCGCCGACATCGCAGCGTCCACCTCACTCGGGAACGTCGGAGTCGGATCGTTGTAACCGACCACGACGACGACTGTCGGCGGAACGACCCCGAGGGCGGCAACGACCTGAAGCAGCGTCGGCGGGCGCTCTCCGTCGAACGGACAGCTCATTCCACCGATCGTCCGGCAGACCGCCACTTCCCAGTGCACGCCGAGGTTCTTCTGCATGACCGCGATCGCGTCGTCGTGCCAGAACATTCCGGTCGCAACGGAGTCGCCGATCACGAGCACGCTCGGAGGTGTGGTGGTCGCATGGGCGGACACCGCAGCGGCACTGAGTGCCGCGAGACAGACG
>Ga0070660_100000818_pt1 | contig 20629 bp, 17 predicted proteins | sample KBSC33metaG_FD_64670 | JGI IMG/M metagenome (GOLD analysis project Ga0070660, IMG submission 64670) | Corn rhizosphere microbial communities from Kellogg Biological Station, Michigan, USA - KBS C3-3 metaG | ecosystem: Host-associated > Plants > Roots > Rhizosphere > Soil ... | reverse complement strand
GATCTTGCGGGCCCGCGAGATCTTGAATTTGTGCACCCATGCGCACGCGATCAGTCGTTGCTTCGAGGTTCGTACCGTCGGCAAAGAAGGCTCGGTAGCTCGGTTCGCACAGGGAGATGCTCAGATGATCGTCGAAGCGCTCACCGACGTCGGCGAACAGCCTCCGAAACGGATCGAGCATCATGAGCAGCGTCGGGCCGCTGTCGAACTGCGACTCTCCGACCTGCAATGGGCGATTGCGTCCACCGATTTGGCCCGTCTTCTCGAGGACGATCACCCTTTCTCCTCGATGTGCCAGGCGTAGTGCGGTCGCTAGGCCGCCCATCCCGGCTCCGACGATGACTATGGGCTTCTCCGACACCGGATAACTCTACGAGCCCAAGCCGAAATCTACAGCCCGAGGTACCACACGCGCTCGTGCTTGGGTGAGCCGTCATGGTCGATCAAGCCACCATCGTAGAGGTCGCCACCCAGGCTTGCTGCCGCCAGCAACAGTACCAAGCCCACTGCCGGAGACAGCCGACTAGGCGTGCGAGACGGAACCCGGTTCGCGAGCAACAGTGACGTGAGGCCAACCAAGCCGAATACGACCCAGGAATTCGGAAACAGGAAGAATGCGGCGACGCCGCCTGCGGTCGCAACGCTTGGCCACAAGAGCGAACTCGTCCTCTCTGGCACAGGTTTCGACACCAAGGGGCCCTCGGCGTTGCGTTTGGCGACACAAGCGAGCTCAGCTGCGCGCCGCCTGAGCTTCTCCGAGTAGTCCGCCCGATTGGCAAGAATATGATCGAGCATTGCCGCTTGCCGAGCCGGGTCGGAGATGGGGACCAGCAACTCGGGAGTCCCGAGGAGTTGCATCGTGCCCGGCATCTTATGCGTGTTGCTCTCTGACGCCACAAAGGGAGTGCCCACCTTAGCGGCAAAAATCGACGGGTGAAATCGGCCCCCGATCATCACCTCGGCCTCTCGAATCAGCGACATGTATTGATAGGGCGTCAGATCCCGCTCCCCTACTAGTGGAAGCTGCAGGGCCAATCGTGTGTACAAGTCGCGGTCGTCGCCCGTCGATGCCGCGAACAACAAGTCGAGCCCCCGTTTACGCGCCGAATCCAACACAGAGCGCGCGTCGGAGGGCTGCCAGTACTTGCCAACGGCAGAACCCGTAACAATCGCAAACGGCTTCTTCACTCCAATGCGTTCCAGAAAGGCGTCCACATCGAAGTCCTCATCGGGTGTTGCGAGGAAGGCACAATCAGCCGAGACCTCCGCCTCGACTCCCAGATCCCGAGCGACCTCGGCAGAAAACGGCTCCCGCACCACCACCCGGTCCGCATAGCTCAGTGCGACCCGAAAGAGTCGCGTGTACGACCTATCCTCGAGCTCGATCGAAGTGTTGACCACCCAAAGCGGACATCCGCGCCGCTGTTTCAGCCACGCGGCCAAGGGCAGCCAGCGCTTGACCTGCCCCTGCGAGTGCAAAGTGCCCTCGCCATTCATCACGATCAGGTCCGGCCAGTCGATCAGGTGCTGCCAGCCCTTCGTGCAAAGTCTCAGCGCCAGGCATGTGATGGGATCATTCCAGGAGCCCAGCCGCAAAGACCAAGGAAGGATCGCCTCGGCAAGCTTCCGAGATATGCCGCGGATGCCCGCTGCCTTCCGGCGGACGCCCTGAATCTCCGCACCGGGAAATTGCTCCTTGAGGGCGTGGACGAGCTTCGTTGTGGTCGCCTGGCTGCCCCAATTGGAGTCGCCCCGATTGTCCATCAGAAGCAAAATTTTCATTCGTCGCTCTCCCAGACGAAGTTGTTAGGCAGATTGAACCACCGCAGGCGAGGGAACCGCCACTAACGCTGTCCCGATCGGCACGTCATAGTGACCGAAATGCTGTTTTCCCTTGCCCCCACCGCCGTCTGCCTCATCCAAAGACCAGGGGGACCGCCCCACGCGCAGATGGTCTCGCCGGGGTGGCACGATGAGCTTTCGAGTGTCTCGGGCTGGGGGCCGCTCAGCTTGGAGAACAAGGCGCACGTCTTCCACTCCGACGAAGGCGAGATGTTGCTCAGCCTCAATCACGTCCCGGGCGGCTGGCCCTACCAGTACCAGTGGAGCGGCGTGACGCGGGACGTGCAGGCGGACCTGGGGCGCTGGCCGGTGCTGATGGCGCGCTGCACGGGCGTGTTGGGTTACGCGCACATGGACATCGAAGTCCTCGATCGCGCCGGCAAGGTGGTCAAGGGCTTCCGATCGAGCACGATCACGAGCGCGGGCGTGTCGGAGGTCGACCTCAGAGCCTCCCTCGACCCGGCGGTGTACACGCTGAGGCTGCGGCTTATCGTCGGTGGTCCGAACGAGGGGTGCTCGGCGACCTACGATTGGGTGCGCTTCGTGAGCCGCCCGGACGCGCAGGCCCTGCGAGCCCACCCGGAGACTTTGGCGACCTCAATCGGGCAGTTCATCCACCGTCGCCGCGACCGCTAGACGTTCGCGATCCCGGAGCCCCGAAAGGGGCGTCAATCTGCTAGCCCAGGGCAACGCACTGGGAGTCGGCGTTCACAAACAAAACTAGCCCTGGAAGGGGGGCGATCTCAATCGCGACTTTTCCACCGCAGGTGGTAGATAGATTCGACCAAGTCTCTCGTACGCTCGGTTGCCCAGCCCCGAAGGGGCGTCTATCTGCTAGCCCAGGGCAACGCCCAGGGATCCGGCGTTCACGAACAAATCCCGCCCTGAAGGGGCGCGATCTCGATTCCTGCCGCGAGGCGCGGTTGCCCAGCCCCAAAAGGGGCGGCAATCTGCTAGCCCAGGGCAACGCCCTGGGACTCGGCGTTCACAAACTAAACCAGCCCTGAAGGGGCGAGATCTCAATCCCACACGTACCGCTCATCCCGCTCGACATCGGCCTCCTTCAGCAGCCCTCGCAGCTCGTCTTGGAAGGTCAAGACCCGATGGTGTTCCTCTTGTCGCTGGATGTACGCCAGCACCCGCGCCACGTCTGATTTCCCCACTGAGAAGGCGGCGTAGCCGCTCTGCCAGGCGAAGAGCTCTTGCTTTGCCTTCATCCACTTGGAAGATCCGATCTTCACCTCTTTCACCACGTCCGCGAGGGTGATCGTTCGGCTCAGCTTGAAGAACAGGTGGACGTGGTCTTCAATCCCGCCAATTTGCATGGGTTGGCAGTTGAAGTTGCGCAGAATGCCACCCATATAGGAATGCAGTTCCCCGAGTTCTTCCTTGCGGATGAGCGGCGTGCGTCCCTTTGTGCTGAAGACCACGTGCAAGTCGATTCGGGAGAGGGACTGCGGCACGGACGTATTGTAACGCCCCTTTAGGGCTGGGTTGGTGGAGGGCGTCTTCGGACCCAGGGCGTTGCCCTCGGCTAGCATTTCTTGACCCTTCGGGGCTGGTCAGACTTCGTTCAGTTGACGCCTTCGTGCCCGAAGAAAAGCGTGGTTGGAATTAAACAGTGGCCTTAGCGCGGATCCCTATAACGCCCCTTCAGGGCTGGGTTGGCTGGGCGGCGTCGCCCACCCAGGGCGTTGCCCTGGGCTAGCAGATTCTTGCCCCTTCGGGGCTGAATAGTGGAGGACGTCTGCAATTTTGGGGAGTTGCCCTCGGGTAGCAGTATCTTGACCCTTCGGGGCTGGTCAGGCGGCTACCGTCTGACCAACTCCCTTGAGGGTACGGAATGGTCCCTACTTGTCCTCGTCCTCTTCGCCGCCGCGTCGCCTGCCGCCGCCCTCTTGGAGGGCCACGTCCTTCGGCACGATCGTCGGTATGCCCTTGGCGGTCAGGAGGTTGTTAAACGGCGTCAGCTCGCGCGATTCGAAGGTCTTCAGTGCACCGAGGCGCTCGTCAAGCAGCGACGACAGCTCCGAGAAGACCTGTCGCGCCTGCAGTGACGGTGCCATTTGGCCCGACTGCACGACGCCGATGAGCGCCGCGAGGCGGTTGTTGAGGCCGATCGGAAAGTTCAGCGGGTCCTCGCCACTCTTGGAGCGGTACTGGTGGATCGAGCCCTCCAACTCCAGCAGCTTCGCGTTCAGCGCCGCGCCCTGCGTCTTCACCTGCGCGTCCGCCTTGGGCGAGGCCATGGTAGCGTCGATCTGCGAGCGCATGTCGCGGATCCGCATGACCGCCTTGTTGGCGACGTTGACTCTGTCCGAGACCTGCACGCTGAAGTCGTACTGCTCCTGCAGGTCCTTGTCGGTCGCCCGCACGCGCGGATCCCGGAGGATGCGGATCTGCTTGGTTTGCGTCTGCCCGTCGACGGTCATACGGACGGTGTAGACGCCGGGCGGGGCCGGGATCGGGCGGGGGAATGCGCCCCAGAACACCGCGCCGGGGATGTTGCCGTAGCTCCGGTGAGAGAGCGAGACGCTCGCGCTCTGGAACCCGGCGCTCGTGTCGCCCGTGCCGCTGCCCATCAGCTCGTTCTTGGCGTTAAACACCTCGAACTTGACGTCCTTGGCCTCTCGCGGCAGGTAATAGCCGACCTGCGCGCTCGTGCCGAAGCCGGTGCGCACGCGGTCGATCGAACCGTACAGAATCGGCCCGCTTGCCTGCCCCGGCGTGAGGTACGCGAGGCGCGAGAGGTTGTGCATGATCCAGAACGATCGCCCGTGGGTCGCCGCGATCAGGTCGTCGTCTTTGCAGACGAGGTCGTGGACGGGGCAGAGCGGCAGGTTTTGCTGCAGCGGCTGCCAGTGCGAGCCGTCGTCGAAGCTGACAAAGACGCCGGTCTCGGTGCCGGCGTAAAGAAGGCCCGCGCGGTGCAGGTCCTCCCGGCAGACTCGGGCGAAGGAGCCGGCGGGGATGCCGTCCGTGATCTGCGTCCAGGTGTGGCCGTAGTCGTGGGTCTTGTAGATGTAGACCCCAAGATCGTCGTTCTGATAGTTGTTGATCGCGGCGTAGCAGGTGGCAGCGTCGTGGGGCGAGGCCTCGACCATGCTCACGCGACCCCATTCGGGCGCCTTCGGCGGAGTGACGTTCTGCCAGCTTCCGCCGCCGTTCTGCGTGACTTGAACGAGCCCGTCATCGGTGCCGACCCAGATCACGCCCTTCTTGACGGGCGATTCGGCCACGCAGAAGATCGTGTCGTAGTATTCGATGCTCGTATTGTCTTGAGTCAGCGGGCCGCCGCTCGACTTCTGCTTCGACTTGTCGTTGCGGGTGAGGTCGGGGCTGATCTGCTTCCAGGTCTGCCCGTCGTCCTCAGTGCGCAGCAAGAACTGCGAGGCGGTGTAGAGGACGTTCGGGTCGTGCGGCGAGGTGAGGATCGGGAACGTCCACTGGAAGCGATGCTTGAGGTCGATCGCACCGTGACCCATGGGGTTGTCCGGCCACGGATCGAGGTTCTTCCGCATGTTGGTGCGGTAGTCGATCTCGGAGATGTCACCGCCATAGTTCCCGCCGTATACGCGCTCGGGATCGTCCCAGCGCACGGCGATCCAGCCGCTCTCTCCGCCGGCGGTGCCTTGGAAGTTGCGCTTCTGCGGGGTGTCGGGGTCGCTGGGCGAGAGCATCACGCTCGAGTTGTCCTGCTGCGCGCCGTAGATCTTGTAAGGCACGTGATTATCGGCGACGACATGGTAGAGCTGGGCCGTCGGATAGCGCTCCGCGGACCAGCTTCCGCCACCGTCCTTGCTCACGGAGGCTCCGCCATCATTGGCCTCGATCATCTGCTTGGGGTCGTCGGGGTTCAGCCACAGGTCGTGGTTGTCACTGTGCGGGGTGCGCATCCCCGACCAGGTCTTGCCGCCGTCTTTCGACTCGCCCGCACCAACGTTAAGGCAGAACACGTGGTCCGCATTCTTCGGGTCCACGTAGACGTGGCTGAAATACCACGCGCGCTGCCGCCACTCAGAGTCGTCGGTCACGCGAGTCCAGCTGCTGCCGGCATCGTCGGAGCGAAAGATTCCGCCTTCCGCCGCTTCCACAATTGCGTACACGCGCTTGCCCAGAGGAGCGATGCCGATCTTGCCGAGGGTGCCGCTCGGCAGACCGGCGGACCGAGTGACATCGGTCCAATGCTCGCCCGCATCAGTCGACTTCCACATCTTGGAGCCGGGTCCGCCGCTGTTCAAATACCAAGGGCGCCTCCAGGCGTCCCAGGTTGCCGCGTACAGCACGTGCGAGTCCGCGGGGTCCATGACCAGCTCGACCGCACCCGCTTGCGGACTCTCGAAGAGCACCGTGCGCCAGGTCTGCCCACCATCGGTCGACTTGTAAACGCCTCGCGCCTGATTGTCCTTCCAGACGTGGCCGAGAGCTGCGACGTACACCGTATTTGGATCGCGAGGGTCGACCACGATGCGGGAAATTGTTCGGCAGTTCTCAAGTCCGACGTGGGTCCAGGTCTTGCCCGCGTCGGTCGATTTGTAAACTCCGTCACCCTCGGCGATGTTGCCGCGGATGTCCCGCTCGCCCATGCCCGCGTAGACCACGTCAGGGTTCGAGTCGCAGACTGCGAGCGCCCCGACGGAAGAGGACTTGAAGAAGCCGTCCGAGACGCACGCCCAAGACGCGCCCGCATCCGTGGTCTTCCAAACGCCGCCACCGGTCGCCCCGAAGTAGTACTCGTTCGGTCGCATTCGGCTTCCGACACAAGCGATCGAGCGCCCGCCGCGGTTCGGCCCGACGTTCTCCCAACGCAAGGTCTTATAGTTTTCAATACTGTAGCCTTGGGTGTAGGCGGAGCCCGCGACGGCGAGCAGGGCGAGGAACACGGCTCTCTTCATGCTGGGGCGGAGCATACCGAGACTCCGCATCTCTTTAAGTCCAATCCACTACGTACCCGGCAGTTGCACCAGATCGAATGGATAGCAATTTCGCGGGTCGCCCGGGATAGTGTCAGTGGAGCTAAAATGTTAAAGTTTTCTGGGAAGTTGCTTGCAATTTCCTGACCTTTGCGCCGTCCGGGCGCCACCCCAAAAGATCATGAACAGCACTGAATCTTTGCTCACCAAGAGCCGCAATCTTGCCAAGGGTTTGACGCGAGTCTTTCTTGTCATCGTCGCCTGCTTGCCGATGCTTGCGTTGGGCAGCACGAACCTTCGCGTGGTTAGTTGGAACATCAACCGCACCGTAGGCAGCAACAACCCGAGCACTGCTCAGCAACCGTCCCTCGCAAAGATCATTAACTATCTTAACCCGGACATCTGGGTGATTAATGAGCTTGGCGGCAATTCGAGCGGATACAACTCCGCTGCCGAGCAAGCGGCACTCGTAAGCTTCATCAACGCGAACGTGACGATCTACGGCGCCAACCCCCAGGCAGGGGTGAACTATTACGTTTACGTGGGGACGCAGAGCGACAACTTTATCTCGAACGCGATCGTCTCCAAATATCCGATCCTAAGCACTAGCGTGCGAAATGACAGCTTGCGCGGCTTTTACGCTTCGAACATCAACGTCAACGGACAGACCGTAGGTGTGTTCTTCACGCACTTGAAAGCGGGCAGCACCGCAAGCGACGGCCTATCGCGACAGACGGAAGCGGACGGCGACTCCGCTTATGTCAACACCTGGAAGTCGGCGAACCCCGGCAAGCCGTTCTTCATGTGCGGAGACTGGAACGAGAGCGAGGACCCGAACAACACACCGAACTACGGGCCGATCGGCACCACGCTCAGCAACGGGGAGGCTTACCACCCGATCACGACCATGAAGAGCCCGGGCGTCAGTGATCCGAAGCCGGCGAGCGTGAAGAATGACACCGATACGGAGTCTTCTCGCACGTCCTCTCCGAACATCCGCTTCGACTACAACCTCTATTCAGGCGCGACGTACCTGAGCGGCTTTCTCTTCGATACGAAGCAGTACACCTCGGCGCAGCTCTCAGCTTTGAATTCGGCAAACGGGACGAATTTCGTTTCGACCGACTCTTCCAGCGCCTCCGACCACCTGCCGGTTGTCTGCGACTACCAAATCGGCAGCCCGGCCACGATCACGGGACACGTGGATCTCGGCGAGTTCGGCGGAGCGGTCTCCGGAACCCCGCTGACCCTCAAGGTTTTGCAGAACGGGAACGTGCTCGACACCGTAAATGCGACCCTCGACGCGAACGGCAATTTCTCTGTGCAGACCACACGAGTCGGCACTTACGACGTGCAGGTGAAAGCTTCGCACTGGCTGAGCTCGACTCAAACGAGCGTTACTTTCACCGGTTCCGGTGCGAGCGGTCTGGCCTACAGCCTCACCAACGGTGACATCGATGGCGACAACGTAGTAGGACCGAGCGATCTGAACCTGTTGCGATCGAACTTCGGATCGTCCGGCCCTACGGGGGATCTAGACGGCGACGGCGTGGTCGGTCCGAGCGATCTGAACATCCTGCGGAACCACTTCGGACAGTCTGGAAGCTAAGCTCGGGGAGCGATGCCCAGCCACCCTGACTACCTCCCAACCGGCAATCCGACGGTGGGGAGGCGTCGTTCTTACGGGAAGCTTCCCTTGGAGGAACGCCTCGGAGTAGGTGTGATCGGCTTGCACGAAGGCCACACGCTACTTGTGGCGCTTCGCGCCTCAGGTCTCTGCCGGTCGGTCGCAGGCTGCGATGTGTCAGAAGAGAAGCGCCAGAACGTTTTACTCGCCGCCCCCGAGATCTTCGTGACGGGCGATTACGATGAGATGCTCGCCCGTGAGGACGTCAAGATCGTTGCGATTTACACGCCCGACCCCTTCCATGCCGAGCACATCGAGAAGGCTTTTCACGCAGGCAAACACGTGATCTGCACCAAGCCGCTGATCAATGATCCCGCGGACGCCGAGCGTCTGCGAAAAGCAGCCCGGGATCCCGGATGCAGGTTGATGGTGGGGCAGTCCACGCGGTTCGGCGAGCCGTTCCAGCGACAGAGAGAGCTGTTTGAAGCCGGCGAGTACGGCGATGTCGAGGTGGTCGACGCCCACTACAACCACCGGATGGACTGGTACTACAAGAAGTCGCCGTGGACGCTCGATAGCACGCACTGGGCATATCTCGGCCTCTCGCACCCCGTTGACTTGGTGCGCTGGTACCTGGGGCCGATCCGGCAGGTGCACGCCTTTGGCACAACCACCAGTCTCGGTGCGGGCTTCGGCATGAAGTCGCCGGATGCGATCACGGTGAACCTTCTGGCGGAGAACGGCCGAATCGGCAGGGTGTTCGGGAACTACGGTATCCACGAGCTCGGCAAGGCCCGCTCCCTAATCGAATGCCTGCTGATGGGGTCGAAAGGCACGTCGCTCGCCCGCTACCCCGACCTACGCTTCACCACGACGAGCGACACAGGTGCGGAGATCGATGAGGATTTCGAGCACGCGATGGCCGGTTACTACTACCGCCACGAGCTCAAGGGCATGCACTATGGCGAGTTCTGCAACTACACCGACTACTTCGCTCAGTGCATTCTAGAGAACAAGCCGAACTCGCCAGACCTCGAGGAGGGCCTCGACACAGTCATGGCGATGCGAGCCATTGTGGAGTCTCTGGAGACGGGGCGAGTGGTGCAAGTCCAGCGAAGCTAGACTGGCGGAGAGATCGGGATTCGAACCCGAGAGAGGTTTTACAACCCCTACCCACTTAGCAGGCGGGCGCTTTCGTCCACTCAGCCATCTCTCCGCGCCGATTACGAGTATATATCATTGGAGGGCTCTCCAACCCTCCTCAGAGTGCCCGCTCATGCGTCGTTTTCTCTCCGACCGGCTCGTTCTCGCCTGCGGCCTGGGGCTGCTTGGGGCTTCGGCGGTGCTGGCTATGCATGGCTGGTTGGCAGCGGCATTGCCCCTGTGGGCGATGGGCCTGATTGCAACTGGATTCAGCAAGGGCGTGCAGCAGTTCCTTTTGAGTTCGCTGCCGCCCCGGGATGCGGAACTGGTTTGCGTGGGCGAGTGGGACGGGGTACCGGTTCGGATTCTTCGATCGACATTTGCCTTCTGGTTGGTGCCCCGGTGGACGGTTTTTGAAGGGCGATTGCTGTCGCCGCTGATGCCGATCCGGATACGAGAGGTCTCCATCCTTAGCTCCCGCTTGGTCGTTGATAGCATCGATTTGGAGTTCTTGAACGATCTGGAGGAGAAGCGAGTGGTTCAACTCGCGAATCTTTCTGATGCAGACCGCCTGCTGACTCTGCTGGAGATGTCGCACGTGAAGGTGCTCTGAAACCGTGCGTGATCTCAGTGCCGGTTGTCGGCTCTACTTGGGCTTAGTGGCCTTCTGTCTGTTTGGGACGGCGCTGAGCCGTTTTGGCAATGTCGACCCGGGTCTAATTGCGCCTGTTACTGCGCTCGTTACGCTGATGCTGGGATTCTATGTAGTCGGGCGCGAGTACGCGCAAACTGGAGGCTGGGGCCCCGTTGCTGGCATCGCGATTTTCGGCGGCTTTGTGGAGGGCGTCGGGGTCGCCACAGGTTGGCCTTTTGGCGCTTACTATTACACCGACCGGTGGTTTCCTACTCAGTGGCTCGGTCAGGGAAGATTGCCCATGCAGGTCCCCTTTGCTTGGGCGCTCGTCACTCTCGGCAGCCTCGGTGTCGCACGGCTGGTACCGGCACTCCGGTCGAATATCTTCTTGATCTCGGTCGCCGCCGGCCTCGTCGCAGCTCTCGTCGATTTGGTGATGGAGCCGGTGATGACCGGACCCTTATCCTATTGGCACTGGAATCCTCTAGGTCCGCTCCCCGGAGGCGCTCCGTTGGCAAACTTTTTCGGATGGTGGGGCACGGCGGCCGCCGGTGCCGCAATCGCTGCCTGGTTTTTGCGTTGCAAGTGTGCCGAAAGCAGAGAGTCGATTCTGACGCTGAGTGGGCACCTGGCCCTAGTCCTTGGCATCGGCCTCATTTCGGTGGTCGCATGACCGAGCGGAATTCTGGCCAGGAGTCCACCCCCCAACCCCCCTCAAGGGGGGCTAATCTCGCGCAAGAAGAGGGCCTTATGGGACGACTCGTCGGCAACATGATCCGACGATCGGTGCGCAAGTCTTTTCGAAACGTGTATTGGCAACCTCCGAAAGCAGACCTGCAAGGGCCCGCGATCTTTGTCCCCAACCACCACGGTTGGCACGATGGCTACTTGATGTTCCATGTCGTGACCGCGCTCGGGCTGCGGAGCCTTGACTGGATCGCGGAATTCGATGCCTTCCCGCCGTTTGCGAAAATCGGCGGCATGCCCTTCCCGCCGAATGATCCATCTCGCCGGATCGCGACCGTTCGAAGGACGATCCGGCTCATGCGGGATGAGCAGCGGAGCCTGGTGCTCTTCGCCGAGCAGCACCTGCATGCGCCGCCCGATCTCCTGCCGTTCGGTAAAGCGCTACAGACGATCGCGGACGCAGTTCCGCACGGGACAGTGGTGCCGGTGGCTATTCATTACGCCATGGACATCCACGAAAGGCCCGAGGCATTTCTTGCCCTAGGAGAGCCGGTGTCCTCTGGCGAAGGCGTCTTAGACAGGACTCGAACCGCATTGGCGGAGCTGCTGCAGAGCACGGCGATTGCGGCTCGCACGCCCGGGTGGAAAATCCTAGCGAGAGGCACTCCAGACGTTAATGAACGATGGGATATGCGCCGATTTCGGAAAAAATCTCGTTGAATGTATCTATGGTCGAGGCTCCGGCAGTGCAAAAGCCGTTCGCCAGTAACCGTGATTACGAGGCGTGCCGTCGCCTGCACCGGCAGTTCGGCACGACCTACTATTTCGCCACGCTCCGATTTCCGCGCAGGCTCCGCAAGAGGGTGCATGCGGTGTACGGCTTCGTCCGAATTCCCGACGAATGGGTCGATAACCCGGAGAATCTCACTCGCCGGCAGCAGTGGACCAAGCTGCAGGAATATCGAAAGGAGTTCCTCCTCGGCCTGGAAGGTGTGCCGCCTGAGTCGCGGGTGCTCCGGGCGTTCTGCGATGTTTGTCGCGAGGTGCAGATGCCAGTCGAAGAACCCGAGCTGTTCCTAGACGCTATGGAGGACGACCTCTCCATCGATCGCTACGCCACTTATGGAGCCCTTCGCGAGTACATGCGCGGAAGCGCCGCGGCGGTCGGATTGATGATGTGTCACGCCTTTGAGGTGCCCCTTACGGAGGAGATCAAGAGCGCAGCCATTGCTCTGGGGGAGGCGATGCAGATGACGAATTTCCTCCGCGATGTCGGGGAGGATCTTAAGCGGGCGAGAATCTATTTGCCAGCCGAAGATCTGGAGAGCTTTGCGCTTAGCACCGTGGATCTGCCGGTCGCACCAGAGGACTCTGAGAAGTGGGCCTGCTGGAAGCGGCTGATGCAGTTTGAGATCGAGCGCACACGGGCGCTTTACCGAGCTTCGGACGCTGGTATTGCACTTCTGCCCAACCACCTCAAGAGACCTGTCAAGTTGGCACGGATTCTCTACGGGCGCATCTTGGACCGCATCGAAGCAAATGGCTACGATGTGTTCTCCAAGCGCGCCCGTACAGGCAAGCTCGAAAAGCTCGCCTGTGCTGTCCGATTAGGCCGCTAGATCGGGGAGAGCCCCCGCCTGGAAAACCCCACCATAGACGAGCACGTGCGCGCATGCCATCGCGCGTCGCCGGGAACCAGCGTAGCTCTACTTCGGGTAACAACGAAGCAGATTTATGCTGCACCCCACTCGATTGCTTGTGGCTGCCGGCGCTTGCCTGCTTGCCAGCCTCTCTCTTGCCGACCTCATCAAGCGCGAACAGCAGCCGTCGATCTCGCCCGACGGCGGGACGGTCGCGTTCAGTTGGCAGGGAGATATCTGGAAAGTCCCTGCCGCTGGCGGCCGGGCTGTCCGGCTCACGGTCCATCCTGCCATCGACGCGAACCCACACTGGACGCCCGACGGCAAGCGGATCGTCTTTTCTTCCACGCGCTATGGCAGCCAGGACGTGTTCGTCATGGATGCCGATGGCAGCGACCTCAAGCGCCTGACCTTCGACTCCGGCGCCGAGGTGCCTGCGAGCATTTCGCCGGATGGTAAGTTCGTCTTCGGAACCACTAGCGACTACAGCCGCCAGGATTGCTTCCGCCTGCCGATCACGGGAGGCGACGTGACTCGGTTAACCGACCATCCCCTCGAATACGAGTATCTACCGGTCGTCTCCCCAGATGGCAAGACGGTCGCCTACTGCCGAGGCAGTTACGCGACGAGAGCTTGGCAAAAGCCCGGCATCAAGAGCAGCGCGCTGGCCGACATTTGGCTCGCCGACAACACCGCGCCTCTCAGCAACCATAAGGACATCACGCCCACGGAAGCGAACGAAGAGTTCGCGCAGTGGGGGCCCGACGGCACGATCTACTTCATCAGCAACCGCTCCGGATGGCCAAACGTGTGGCGTATGAATCGCGACGGCGGGGCAGCCAAGCAGATCACCAAGCACACCGATGGCACCGCGCGTTATCTGAGCGTCAGTGCCGACGGCAAGTGGGCGGTCTACGAGTTTGAGTCCGACCTTTACCGCCTGAACACCGCCAGCGGAGAGACCAAGAAAGTCGATGTCGACGTAGCGGCCGACGAGCGTTTCAACCCAGTGGTTGACCTGGACGTCACCGACAAGCTGTCGGACTACGCGATTGCGCCCGACGGAAAGCGAGCGGCGATCGTCGTACGTGGCGACATCTTCGTGCTGCCTGAGAAACGCGGCACGACGCGAAGGCTGACCGACAGCCCGCGCCCGGATCTCTATCCCGTTTTCCTTGACGCGAAGACGGTTCTCTACTCGAGAGCCGGGGCAAACGGTCTGAGGCAGCTTGCCACCGTCACCGTCGATGGCACTAAGAAGGACTTCGTCACAACGACAGAAGACGCGATTCACCCGGTGCTTTCGCCTGACAGCAAGACCATTGCTTTCCAACTCGGCCGGGACAAGATTGCGCTAGTCCCCGCGAGCGGAGGAACTCCGAGAGTGGTTGTCCACGGAAACTTTGCTGAGAGCTTCCAAGGTGATGCGAATTACTCTTGGTCGCCCGACAGCAAATGGCTCGTGGTTGCGACTCCGACCGATCGGTCCACGAACGTGATTGTGACGGAGGTCGCGACGGGCAAGCAGGTCACCGTTGCGCGGATGCCGCACGGTACGAACGCACCGCGATTCCTGCCGAATGGCCGCAGCGTCTACTTCCTCGCGGACGACAATCGCGAGAACAACCTGTACATCATCGATCTCGTTCCGCCAGAGGTTCGGTTCACTGAGGACGATCTCGATCGTATGGACGAAGCACCCAAGAAGCCTGGCGAGGTGAAGGTCGAAGTTTACGAGCCGAACATTGAAAATCGGCTGCGCAAACTGACCACCGATGCGACGATCGATGCGCAGGCGAGTGCCGACAGCCGCAGCATCTACGCGAACGTCAAAGGCGCCGTCGTAGCCATTCCCGTATCCGGCGGCCCGGCGCGACCTTTCGACGGGGTTGCCGGCAATGCCGTTGGCTTTAACCTGGTGAACGGCAACCTTTACTATGTCGTTGACGGCAAGCTCAACGCCCTTGGCGGTCAAGCTCCAGCGGCGCGGCCGATCCCCTATTCCGCGCATCTCACGATCAACCTGCGCGATGAGGAGAAGGCGCTGTTCGACGAGATCTGGTGGGCGATGGACCGGCTCTATTACGACGAGACGTTCCACGGCAAGAACTGGGGGGCGATCAAGTCCAAGTACGAGAAGATCGTGCCGTACACCTACGACCGCACCGACTTCTACAACTTGATGGGCGAGATGATGGAGGAGTTGGACTCCTCGCACCTCGGCTCGACAGCTCCGCCGGAGCCGCAGTATCCAGGGGTGTCCACGGAGCCTACGGGCTACCTGGGTGTGGACTACGACCCGGTGCAGGTGTCGCAGGGCCGCTATGTCATCTCGCACGTGTTCGCTGGCTCACCCGCTGACAATCCGCAGACGCAGCTCAAGCTGGGCGATCAGATCGTCGGCGTCGACGGGGTTGCCCCCACGGGTGACAAACCGTTGAGCGCTTTACTCGCCAACAAAGCTGGCAAACGAGTTCGCTTGAGCGTTATGCGCAATGGTGCGAAGGCCGAGGTTGCCATTCGGCCAGGTTCGCCCGCGCAGCGCCAGGCCGCTCTCTACGAGGATTGGGTGCAGCAGGAGCGGGCGCTCGTGGACAAGCTCAGCAACGGCCAGCTTGCCTACCTGCACATCCAGGGAATGGATCAGCCGTCGCTGGAGAAGTTCCGCCAGGAGATCCGCACCCGAACGCAGGGCAAGAAGGGGGTCGTGATCGACGTTCGCTATAACGGCGGGGGCAACACGGCTCAGGACATCCTGAACATTCTGATTAAGCAGCCATGGCTCATACGCACGGCCCGCGGACCGGAAGGGTTCAAGCTCAGCGAGAATATCTATCGTGGCGACTCGCTGGAGTTGCCGACGATTACCCTGGTGAACAGCTATTCGTTCTCGAATGCGGAGATCTGGGCGGAAGGATTCCGGCGGCTGAAGCGTGGGCTGATCGTAGGCGAGCGCACGCCTGGGTATGTGATCGGCACCGGCGCCTATGCGCTCTGGGATGGCGGCATGATTCGCATGCCGGGGTCGGGCGCGTACACGATCGAGGGTCAGGACCTGGAGAACAATGGCCGAAAGCCGGACATCAGTGTCCCCTTCGATCCGAATGCATGGATGCAAGGCCGCGATCCGCAGATGGAAAAGGCGGTTCAGGAGCTCCTGAAGGAGATCGGTAAATAAAATCGGGGAGCTGAAAGGCTCCCCAAATATATTTCACGGAATGGTTGTCCTTGGAAAGGACAACCATTTCTTTTGACGCTAGGTCTATGCCGTTCGTTCACTGGGATTTCACATCCCGGCATTCTTAACAAGACTCTCGATTTTGTAAGTCAATTCCGAGTTCGTTGCTAGCGTTTGGCAGCCTGCTTCACGGCCGAGTTCGTGTAGGTCTTTCTCCTTATGGCCGGCGTGCCCGATCACGTGTACGCCTTGGCTCGTGAGCTTCGGAACCTCAGCGACGAAGGCGTCCACGCCGAGATTCACGATCGCGCCAGTGACGTCTGCGAGGTCCTCTGGTGTGGACTTCACGGTTCTGGACTCGTATCCCAGCGCGCCCAACGACTTTGTTAGCCTGCTGGACCAGATCAGGTCTTGTTCAAAGATGAGGATCACGGCTTTAGAGGAAGAGGCCCCCATCCACGGTGAGCGTTTGGCCCGTAATGTACGCAGCTTCCTTGCTGGCGAGGAAGAGGACGGCGGCGGCGATGTCCGCCGGGGTGCCGAGGCGGCCCGCTGGTGAGTCTTTCTCCACTCGCTCGCGGAATTCGGCGGGTAGGTCGTTGGTCATGTCGGTCTCAATGAAGCCAGGGGCCACGGCGTTGCAGGTGATGCCGCGGGAGCCGAGCTCTTTGGCAACCGAGAGCGAGAGGCCGATCAGGCCTGCTTTGGATGCGGCGTAGTTCGTCTGCCCCGCGCCTCCATGAAGTCCGATCACGCTGCTGAGGTTGACGATACGGCCGTAGCGGGCCTTCATCATGGGCCGGGAAGCGGCTCGTATCATCAGCCACGCGCCCTTGAGGTTCACGTCGAGCACTCGGTCCCAATCTTCGTCCTTCATGCGCATGAGGAGCGTGTCTCGCGTAATGCCGGCGTTGTTGACGAGCACGGCTGGTGTGCCCAGGTCTTTGGAGATCGCCTCGAAGACTACTTCGACTGCTTTTGCATCGCTAATGTCGCAGGCGTATGCCATCGCACCATCAAGTGCATTGGCTGTGCTCTGGGCGCCTTCGCTGGTTGTGGCGATGCAGGCGACCTTCGCGCCTTCGGCGGCGAACTGGCGCGCGATCTCGCGTCCAATGCCTCGGCTGGCGCCGGTTACGACAACAACTTGTCCCTCGAAACGCATGCGGGGAGGTTACCGTTACGGGCGTGGATCGAGAACCCGTGAGTCGCGGATGCTAAAAGGTAGTTCGTCCCGAATCCCGTCCCATTCGGTGGGGGAGCGTTCCGAAGGGTCCTTAGGTTCTGGCTCTTAACTTGGGCGAAAAGCGTCGATGTGATGCCTTAGCCCGTCGGAATCGATCGCCACGAGATCGAAGCGGACGGTGCGTGAGGTTTCGCCCATCTTCCAGAGGTATTCCTCGCTTGCGGCGCAGAGAGCTTCCACCTTCTTTCGGTCGACTCCTTCCTCCGGCGACCAGCCTGGTGCGCGGCGTTCTTTGACCTCCACGAACACCAGAGTCTCGCCGTCTAGCGCGACAATATCGAGCTCGCCGTGTCGGCACTTGAAGCGCCTTGTCACGATCGTATAGCCGATTTGGACCAGATAGTCGGCTGCGGAATCTTCAGCAAGAAACCCGCGGCGCACTCTCTTAGTCTAGCGTTGCAACAGCAATCTGCCGAGGATAGTTAAGACTACTGAACGATTCACATGGGCGAATCGTCAAGGCCAATTAGATGCTTTTTAGTTTTTTTGAGAGCAACCACCCCTCCCTCGCCTATCTGGACGGCGGCACTGGAAGCATGGTCTTTCAGGTTGCAGTCGCCGGCATTCTCAGCACCGGATACGTGATCCGAACCCGATGGCAGAGCCTCAAAGCCTTGTTCAACAAGAAGACGAAGAACAGCGGCGCTTGAGCGAAGCGGTTCGAATTGGCGGGTCCTTTCGTGATCCCGCAGGCTTTGTTTACGAACGCGATGGCGAGCTGCTCCGGCAGGTTAATGCAACGGGGATTGCAGAACTCCGGGCGTTGCACGACTCTGGACTCTACGCCGAATTAAGCGGGGCCGGCCTCTTGGTCGCGCATGAGGAAATGCCGCTGGCCGATGCCGACACAGATGAGGCCGAAGCGGTTCTCAAGCCGGAGCGCGTGCCGTTCATCTCTTACCCCTACGAGTGGTGCTTCGGGCAACTGCGGGACGCGGCGCTGGCGACGCTCGAGATCCAGAAGCGGGCCCTGGCCCGAGGCATGGTGCTAAAGGATGCGAGCGCTTACAACATTCAGTTCTTGCGCGGAAAGCCAATCCTGATCGATTCGCTTTCCCTTGAGCCTTACAAGGAAGGCGAGCCATGGGTTGCGTATCGGCAATTCTGCCGCCACTTTCTCGCACCGCTGGCGCTGATGAGCTGGATCGATCCGCAACTAGCCATGCTGCAGCGGACTTCGCTGGATGGCGTTCCTCTGGCACTGGCCTCCAAGTTGCTTCCGTTCAAGACGAAACTAAGCGGCGGCCTTCTCATGCACCTTCACATGCATGGCAAGCGGGAAGACCAGACGGCGACTGAGACCCGGCAGAATTCGGCGCGCGTTTCAAAGACCGCACTGCAGGCGCTTGTCGACTCTCTCGAAAAGACGATCCAGGGTCTCGCGCCTCCCGGCGGCAAAACGGAATGGGCTGACTACTACCAGGACAACAGTTACACGCCCGAGCAGATGGAGCGCAAGCGCCAACTGGCTGGCGAGATGTTGGACAGCATCCCAGCCGCGAAGACGGCCTGGGACCTTGGCGCGAATACGGGCGAGTTCGCCCGGATTGCCGCTGCGAAGGGTTTGCAGACGGTGGCTTGGGATATCGACTCCGCAGCGGTGGAGCAAGGCTATGCCATAGTCCGCCGTGAGCAGATCCCGAACGTGCTGCCGCTCCGGCAGGACTTGATGAATCCGAGCGGCAACCTGGGTTGGGCTGAGCATGAGCGCGATTCTGTGTCGGCGAGAGGTCCCGCCGATGTCGTGATGGCGCTCGCGTTGGTTCACCATCTCGCGATTGCGAACAACGTGCCCCTGCCGCAGATAGCGGAGTATTTGTCTCACCTGGGCCGATGGGTGTTGATCGAGTGGGTCCCCAAGGAAGATGTCCAGGTGCGGCGTCTGCTCGCGAGCCGCAAGGACGTTTTCGCTCACTACGATCAGCCTTCTTTTGAGGCGGCCTTATCGGCGTTCTTCGAAGTCTGTCAGGTTGAGCCAATCCTCGACAGCGGCCGGACGCTTTATCTCCTTCGCAAGGGCGGATGAAGACGCGCATTCCGTTCCATCCCCCTTTAATCGCCGCTTTTCCGGTGCTGTCGCTGTACTCGGCGAACATGGCGCTGGTCCCCCTGGGAGACCTTTGGCGACCGCTTGCGATCTCAATCGCTTTGTCGATCTTCGTATGGGGGGTCGTAGGGCTGGTCTTCCGAAACGTGGCGCGCGGAGCCGCGATCGCCTCGGCTTCGATGGCGGGCGTGTTTTTGTATGGGCGCATCGTCGGTCCGCCGAGCAATACGACCCCGATGCTTGAACTCGGTCTGTACGTGCTCCTTGCGTCCTTGCTTCTGTTTGTCTTTGGGCGAAGGTGGAAGCAAGGGGATTGGCAGACGCCGACGCTGAATTTACTGGGCAGCGCACTGGTTCTTGTCACCCTGGCATCCATCGTCTTCGGAGTCGCAGCCGAGAACAGGCATATCGCTGAGATCGCTCATCGGAAGAATGCTTCCGATTCGGTCGTTTGGCGCAACGTGCCGGACGTCTTCTACATCCTCGTGGACGGCTATGGGCGTCAAGACCAACTCAAGCGAGTCTTCGGGTACGACAACAGTGCGTTTGTCGCCGAGTTGGAAAAGCGCGGATTCTTCGTCGCGAATAAGTCGCATTCCAATTATTGTCAGACCGAGCTTTCGCTGGCTTCGTCGTTGAATGCTGAGCTGGTACAGAGTCTCCTTCCGCGGATGGTAGTGACGGACGCGGACCGCGCTCCGCTGGATGATTTGGTGAACGACAGCTTTGTCGCGAACACTTTTAAGAGCCATGGCTACCGAACGTTCGCTGTGACCTCTGGCTTCCCGGCATTTCAGATGACGAAGGCGGATGAGTGGCTGCATTCGCCCATCAAGACCACGCTCTTTGAAGACGCTGTTTTGCAGCTCACGCCCTTCGGCAGCGTTAACGGACTCGGCGGCAGTTCGATGTTTGACCAGCGGCGGCAGTATTTGCTGGGCGCGTTCGACAACCTTCAGGCGCTGGCACGGCCCAGCAGCACTCCGCGGTTCGTCTTCGCGCACATCCTCATGCCGCACCCGCCGTTCGTCTTAGGTGCCGACGGTACTCCGGCGCAGACCCATCATCCCTTCGGCTTTTGGGACGGAAGCCATTTTTACGAATACGGCGGCACGCGGGCTGAGTACAAGTCCGGCTATGTGGGGCAGGTGGAGTATCTGAACAGCCGGCTCCTCAGCATTGTGGATGCGATCCAGGGGGACGCCAAGACCCCGCCGATCATTTTGATTCAGGGCGACCACGGCTCGAAGCTGGGGCTCGATCAGGAAAGGTTGGACCGCACCGACATCGAGGAGTGCTTCGGCAACCTCAGCGCTCTTAACGTCCCGGACTCCGTGCGAAAGCAACTCGACGATGCGATCACACCTGTGAATTCCTTTCGTCTCATCCTGAGTGATCTATTTGGTGCAGGTTTGCAGCGGCTCCAGGACAAGAGCTGGTATTCCTCCTTTAGCACACCCTATCAGTTCGTGGACGTCACGCGGCGGCTGGCGCATTGACCGGCTATTTCGGATGAGGCATCGGGGCGAACTCGAGATGTAGCTCTCGACCGGTCGTGAGGATCTTCTGCATGAGTTCCTCTCGCAGCGCGAGTTCCTCATCGTAGGTGTCGACATCGAAGAAACACTGCACCAGGACCCCGATGGAGTTCTCGGAGAGATCGTTTAGCCGC
>Ga0070660_100000812_pt1 | contig 20693 bp, 20 predicted proteins | sample KBSC33metaG_FD_64670 | JGI IMG/M metagenome (GOLD analysis project Ga0070660, IMG submission 64670) | Corn rhizosphere microbial communities from Kellogg Biological Station, Michigan, USA - KBS C3-3 metaG | ecosystem: Host-associated > Plants > Roots > Rhizosphere > Soil ... | reverse complement strand
AACGTAGCAATTTCGGATTCGTCGAGCACCTCGATCTTCTTCCGTTTCGGCTTCGGTTGGGTTTCAACGTCATCTATTGGCGATCGCGCAAGCTTCTTTGCTTTGACAGCCGACCGCAGCACTTGCGACAGCAGCCTATGGACGTTTTGCAGAGTGCCTGATGCTAATCCGGCGCCGTCACGTCGCCCTTGTTTGCGACAATGCGCATAGAAACCGTCGATGGCCTTACCGTCGAGAGCTTGCAGTGGAATTGGGCCCAGGCGAGGAATGATGTGCGCCCTAATAATTATTGAGGTATAGCGCTCAAGGGTCAGCGGTGACCGCTCAGCTGGCGCAATGTTGGCGAGCCAGTGACGAGCATAGCTTTCCACTGTCTCAACTGTGGGCGCAACGTAGCGACCTTCAGCAAGCTCGTTAAGGCGTTTGGCTAGTTCGGCCTCGGCCTGCTTTCCGGTACCGCGAACCGTTACGTAAGCGATCTGTCGGTCGCTGTCGGTGCCAACATCGTACTTGAGGCGCCAGCTACTTTTTCCGCGTCTGGTGATGTTGCCTCTCATTGGGCATGCTCTCAGTTGACGGAGACACTGGGGTGGCAATTGTCTCCGCCATTCGGCGCAAGAACTCTTCGACACCTTCAGCAATCTCCGTATCTTAAGCAGGGGACTTTCTTTTCTGCAACTTTCGGAACCGCTCTTCAAAATGTTCCCAGGTCGCAGCAATCTTGGCCCAGCGCTCGTTTTGAGCGAAGCGCTTTTCGCTCGTGGACCAAAAGCCCTAGAAGCTAAGTCATCCGGCTGAACAACGGAGCGGGGGACAATTGCTAGAGGAAAAGGAGCGTCAAGCTACGAGGCTTACGGAACAAATCCGACTGGATGAGAGTTCAATAGGCGAGGGAATTCCATGTTGCATCTGTACCTCGCCGCAGTCAGCGCTGTGGTCGTGACGAATGTGATCATCATCATCACGATCCTAACCACGACAAGGCGCGACCCAGGCCGGTTTTGGCGGCCATGGCCAAAGTCCTAGAAAGACGCCCCGACCGGAAAAACAGGAGGGGCTTCAGGAAGCGCTACATCCACGTGCGTCGGGCATGTTACTTGGTGTTTTCCAGTGCCCTACTCATTGCAGGACTTGCTTTTTCGGCAATTGAGATGGTTCAGGCTCAGAACTTGAGGCCCTTCGTGCTTTTCAACGGCCTAATTATGGTCGCTGCTGGCGGGGCGTGGTTTCTCGACGATTTTGCGCGGCGCCACCGAGCTTGATTCGCGAGCCTCTGAAAAGCTCGAGTGAAAGCGAGGCCACTCCCGTGGCAGGTCTCCATTTTCTAGGACGCGATCCTTTGATCTGGCTGAATAAATATCATTGGAAATCAAATGCGCTACACCACCCAGCAGAGCCTGGCCCGTTGAAGCACACGAAGCTGAAACACCGCGACGCTCGCTTAGCACTTACGAGTGGTGCGCGGCTGCTCTCCTGCCCAATCTCCAGAGCCAAGAGCGTGCCATTATCGATGCGGTGGCCCCCGCTGATTGTGACGTTACATCAGAGGTTCTAACGATCTAAGCCATTGATATATCTAGAGACTCTACAACCTAGAGCGTCTATTAGGTAACGTACAGGTAACAAGAATGGTCAGCCTAGCCGGGGAAGGGACGTTAGATGGAACGATGCGTCGAGCGTTGCGCCAAAGGTAACAAGAATGGTCAGATCAATTGTTGGGCGCCAAGTTGGTCTAGTCGACCTGTTCGTTTTTCCGTGGACGGCCCCGCTTACGGCGGCCGTTCTTAGGTGGCCGGCCCACACGCTTTGGCTCACCAATTAGGCTGCCCATGGTACGGTGCTTCCTCGGAGGTTCTACTGTCCATCCTGCTTTTCGAAGAACATCGATGGCCTCTACCAGTTCTGTGAGTTGCATGCATTCCTCCTCGTATCGGTGAATTCGAAGAAAAACACCGGCCAACCAAAAGGTCCGCGTTTAACCCTAGGTGATTCGCTAAAGACATGCCTGCCAAAAACCGACGGCATCTATAAATTCGTAGCCACGACGCAGGAGCTATGGCGAGGAGACTCAAGACCTTTCAAACCTCATCGGGGTTCTTCGATCTGGCCGTTGCGGCACCATCTATGAAAGCCGCAGCCGAAGCTTGGGGCTCTAGGACCAACGTTTTCAAGCAAGGGTTCGCGAAAGAAACCCGCGATCCGGAGATTGTTGCCGCGACGATGGCAAAACCGGGCGTCGTTCTGAGGCGCCCGGTCGGATCGATTGGCCCTTTCACCGAACACGCGAAGCTGCCGAGGGACTTACCCGTTGAGAAGGTAAAGGCCAGAGCAGAAAAGTCTCAGAAAGAACTGCCCGCTGCGAAGGCCGACAGCAAAGCTGAACGAGCGGCTGCACTAGCGTTTGAGCGAGCGCAGAAGCGCCGCGAATTAGAGCGTCGGAAGGAAGAAGCCGCGCGGGAGAAGGAGCGAAGACGTCGCGAGCAGGCAATTGCAAAGGCGGAAAGGGCGCTTGAACAAGCCAAGCGGCAACATGAGACCAAGGTCCAAGAGATCGAAAAAGATCGCGCCTCGCTCGACAAACGGTCACAATCGGAGAACGCGCGATGGGAGAAGCAGAAAGAGAAGCTGGAGACAGCTATGCGTCGAGCGAGTGACTAGCGCGTGTATTCAGCAACAGGAGTCCGATGAAGGGCTGCGCGGTCTCCTTTGCTTCTACGTTTGCGGACAATAAGTCTTCTGCCTGCGATTAGCCGCTTCGGCTTGGCCGCAAGTCTCACATGATCCTTGGATGATGCCTCTTTCAGAGATTCGGAGTGTCCAAAGGCGCAGAAATGCGTGACCGAGTTCGCGGCTGTGAGACGACTCAATAGAGCTTGCCCTATTGAGAAAGCAGGTCACGCAAGCTCAACGATTTCGGTAGACCATTTTTTCTCAGCGGAGTCTGACACCCCTATGCCCCTTGGGGCGGGAATCGATGACGCACGGGGCGGGGAACCGAAATCGATGAGGCACCGCTTCCTCGCAATGGAGCTTAAGGTCCCTCCTTCAACGCTTTCGGTATCGAATCTAAGTGATACAATGGCTGCCGTTGGCTAGAGCATGGGAGGTTAGCATGGTTGCGCCAAATGCACGGGACTTCCTAAAGAAGGAGAACGAGTTGCTCGATGAACTGGCTAATAGAGCGGCGGCGTTCGCCAACAAGGCGACAGGGCTCGAAGCCGATATCTACAATGCTTGGCAGCAAGATTTTCGCCGGCGTCGCGAGAGCAATGAGGAGCTCATTGGCGCGAATGACTCGGATTTTGAACAGGGCTTGACGGAGGAGATCAAAATCCTTGAAAGTCTGCGCAATTCCATTACGGGAGACAGCGTTGTCGCGGACAATTGGCGAGAGGATCTTGACGAGGACATCACTCTCTCGAAAAAAATGCTTTAAGGGGGTATGCGATGCTCGCGTAGCACTCCGTCCCCGGGGGGAACCGAAGTCGATGACGCACCGCTACCATTAGGGGACAAAAGAGTGGATTAGGGATGTCCGTTCTATTCCGAGAAGCAGACGTGCTCCTTGTTGGCATCAAATGTCTGCCACAAGGGAAACTCGCAATCGTGAAAATGTGGGCGCAGGGTCTACCTAACCCCCCACGAATACATCCTTAATGTCGGGTTCCGTTCCCATTTTTGCGCGAAACAGTCGCTCATCCGAGTCCCGTAAGCGTCGGCAAACTTCCCGGCCCATATTCATCTGAATTAGCGCAAATTGCTTAAGATCCCGAGCATACACCTGGTAGAGATTGGCCGCTGAAACGCGGAGCGCAGTGCAATCTTCGGCTGCACGGACTGAGGCGCTTCGCGGACAAAGATCCATTAACGCTATCTCCCCGAAGCAGTCGCCTTCTTTAAGGGTTCGGAGAAGGTGCTGCTGTCCGCGCCAGGATTTCAACACATCGACCTTGCCGGCTTCCAGGACGAACATCGAGTCGGCTTCGTCGTGTTCACGGAAAAAGAAGTCGTTCGCCGACACGAACACGACCGGGCACAAGGTGAGCAGGAATTGAAGGATGTCGGCGCGAATTCCGCCGAACACGGGCATGCGCTGCAGGAGTTCAATCCGCGGTTCTTCCATGGTGACATTCTCGCTTTTGGCCATTGTGCTCAAGGTCACCAGGCGACGCTATCGACGGAGGCAGATGCCGCGGAGATCGCGCGACCGCTTGTCTCGGAAAGAAACTCTAAGGTGGCCACGTAACTAGGAGCGAGCCCAATCGGCGCCGGCGGGAATCGGCGATAGACGATAAAGACGACTGCCGTGGGACTGAGTGGAAGATTGCTCGATCGACGGCTGTGTCGTTGCAATCACGGGAACCACCAACACGGTTGCCGCGAGGCTGAGTAAGGTGGCTAGCAGGGTGCTGCTCACGTAGGGAAATGAGCGGTGCTTTAGAAGGCGGGCCATGGCGAATATCCTCTAGAGGATCGCTAAGCTCCGACCACCGGCGCGAACGCGTGATAGGTTTCTAACCAGACTGAAGCTAGACTGACGATAGTTCAAAAGGTGCTGCATAGAAGCACGTAGGGAAACCTATTGTCGTTGGGGTCAATCATCGAAGCGATCCTTAATTTGCGATTGCCCAAGACCATCTTGAGCATATGAAATCGTAACACCCTGCTTCGGATTCTCGCTGTGGCATTTGCCACACCGGAAAATGAGCCCCGCCCGAGACCATTCCGGCTGTTACGTTTCGACGGTAGGCCCTTTGGTCGATGGGCGCGGTCATCGCCCGTGCTATCTTCAGGCCCGTATTCAGTTGTGACTGAGGGATTGCGTTCTGCGGGCTGGTGTGCAAATCCTCGCGGCTTTGCTGGGCATTGCGGCGGCAGCCGTTTTGGGCGCCTTCGCCTTTGCTTGGTCAGGCCTGGGCGACATCGCAGCCAGCCAAGGTCACTGGCCCTTCGTCGAGCGTTTCCTCGATTTCGGCATGCGACACGCCGTGAAGCGGCACGCGAATGGCATTGAGGTGCCGAAGCTCGACGATCCGAACATGATCAGACTTGGGGCCGCCCATTTCCACCGCGGCTGCGCCTTTTGTCATGGTGCGCCAGGGATCCCAGTAAACCCAATAGCTAAGCACATGCTGCCGCCGCCGCCAGAGCTGGCGGTCACGATGCGGCCTTGGCAACCGAATGACCTGTTCTGGATCGTCAAGAACGGGCTCAAATACACCGGCATGCCAGGCTGGGTCGCGATCGAGCGGGACGACGAGATTTGGGCCGTCGTAGCCTTTCTTACTCGTATCCAAAAGCTGGACGCTGAGACTTATCGTGGCTTGGCTCTCGGCGACGTTCGTCTGTCACAGCAGAACGGGGCGGAACTCGCGACCCTCCAATCATTCGTGCCTGCATCCTCGGCTTGCGCGAGGTGTCACGGCTATGAGGGTAACCTGCCGCTGAGTAATCTTGTGCCGGTACTGCACGGCCAGCCGGCAGAATATCTGCTCGCCTCACTCAAGGCCTATGCCGACGGCGAGCGTCGAAGCGGCATGATGCAGCCATTGGCCGCTGACCTGCGTCCGGAGGATATGCGCGAGCTCGCAGATTATTATGCGGGTCTACCCCTTCCACAGTTGCAGTCAAAAGGTTCAGATGCAGCTTTAGTGGAGCGCGGCAGAAAATTGGCGGTCGAAGGTCGATCTGACGGCGGCGTAGTGCCATGCGCGGCGTGTCACAACAATACGGGGCCCTTGCCCCGTCTTGCCGGCCAGTATGCAGCGTACCTGTCGGAGCAATTGCGACTTTGGAAATCAGGCATCGGCCCTTCCACAGACGGCGGGGCTACGATGATGGCCATCGCGCAAAAGCTCAGCGATGAAGAGATCAAAGCGGTGGCGAGCTATTTCGAGTCACTCCCGCGCGATTGAGCCGAAAAAAGAAGAAGCCCGACCAATTGGCTAGAGCCGGGCCGCTGTTGGTTTTCGGGAGATCAACAAGCGGCGCTCAGTCGATGTGGGCATGACTTGGCGTGGGGTAGCGCATAGGGCAGCCCCATAATCTTGAGGAGGTTCTGGGCAGCGCGGTTTCCGCTTTTGACGCCGCCATTCATATAGCCATTGTTGTCTGGGCCTTCGGTATGCTCGCCGGCAAATTGCAGGCGGCCATCAAAAGCTGCCTTCCGCGCCTCGGTGTACATCGTGGTGTATTGTCCGACTTGGGCCCCAGAGTAGCTGCCGAGCGTGTAGCGATAGCTGCTCCAGAAGAATGGGAGGACCGCCGTCGGGTCGAGACTTTCGGCCATCTTTGGCGACATCTTGGCGAGGTCGGCGCGGAAGGCGTCGAACGTGTACTTCTTATCGGGCAGGGCAGCATCGCCGCCCAGGAAGACGGTGAGAATGCCAGCCTCGCTAGGCTTCTGGCGGCGGCTCGTCTCCCAAAAATCCTGGAACCCAAGATCTGAACAGATGTTGCCATTGGAAAGCACCGGCAAGTCGGACACCGGGCTCCGCCACACCCGCGACTTGGTGCCAACCATGATCTTTGCGTTCTTCCCCATGCCAAGCTCGCGAATGCATTTCAGCTTTTCTGGACTGAGGGGCAGGCGCTCCAAACCCTCGACCTTGCGCAGGCAGGTGAATGGCAGGGCGAGGATCACTGCGTCGAAGGTATGATGCTGCGCGCCTCCCGGCGCGTCGAAGCTCAGGGCGATTCGCCCATTCTCGTTCTCGATTCCGGTTAGCGTGTAACTCTGATTCATCTTGATCTTGTTCTTCGTGAGCGCGTCCACTAGAGCCTTGATAAGCTTGCTCGATCCGCCCTCAATGCGCCACGCTTCGTCGCTCTCGCCGAAAATCTTAAAGTCGTCGTTGAGATCGGTGCCGATGAAGTTCACCAAATTGAGGCTGGACTGGTCTTTAGTTTCCATCCCGTACTCACCGACATAGGCTACATCGAGGATATCGATTACCCAGTCGTCGGTCTTGGTCGTACCGCGACATCGCTCCAGATAGTCCTTCAAGCTCGTATGGTCGAGCTCGCTCGCATGGGCCGTCCATTTGTATTCACCAGTCGGGTCATCACAATCGCAATAAAGATTGCCGGCGTCATCGCCGATCTGCTTGAGAATCGGCCGGAAAGCGCCGGACTGCTTCGGGCCGAGTAAGTCCTTATTAGTACGGAACTCGCCCTCGAAGAAATAGAGGTCCTCGCCACCGTTTGCGCAGTCTAATTTCTGTCTACAGATGCCGAATTCGTGGAGGAGGTGCAGCAAATCCTTATGGTTGCTGTCCACCAGCTCACCGCCCCGTTCGCAGAACATGCCCTGGTAGAAATCGTATTTGGTGAACATGCGTCCGCCCCAACGGTCGCTTGCCTCGAAGAGAACAGGCTTCGCGCCGTGCTGTTGCAAGCGATACGCGGCAGTCAATCCAGCAACGCCGCCACCAACGATCCCTACCGGCCCCTTTGGTCGCTCCTGCTTGGCGTAAGCGCTCCAGTCCAAGACAGATGTCACGGCAGCTGCGCCTGCCGCAGCCGCGGAGAGCTGCATCATTCGCCGCCTAGTCAGCGCGGAAGTTCGCGGCAAGTCGATGCCGGCGTCACGAAAAGCGAGGGCCAAGGCCTTCCTTACGGCGGCGAACAGAGGTGTGCGCGACATGGCAAGGACCCCTAACTTGTGATGAAGGAAACTTTCTGTGCAGGTTGATCGTACCGAAGCTCAGGGAGCGGTGTGGCGGCGATCCGCAGCAGTGTAGACCAAGGAATATGGCGTGACACGTGGTGACCGATGTACGAGCACACATATCAGCCTCCCGGCTCTGCATAAACGGCGGCTGCAATGTGTCCAGTCGAGACATGCCGCAACAAGCCGGTTGCGGATTGCCGTCGCTCTTGGCGTTTAGAGCGTCAGCGTTAATCAGGGCAATTCTAACTTGCCATTGTATGTGCCGCCTGACAGCGGTTCCGCGAAGCCTGCAGGATCAAGCGTGTAGGTGCCGCTACCACTGGCCCCCTTGTACTTGCCCGTGCCACCGGTGGTTTTGTAAGTGCCCTTGTTCGAGTCCTCCTCCCAGCTTTCGTACAGCTCGTCCCCATCCTTGTCTATGTAAGTGCATGTCCCGCTTCCCTTCCAACTTCCATCCATGGACTCGTATTTCCCTTCTACCCACCCGGTGGACTCCGTTGCCGCGACATCGTCGGAGATGTCTAATTCTCGGCCAGTGTAGTCGCCTACCTTCTGTCCTTTTTCCAGCCTCCACGTGTCATCTATATAAACAGATTTCCCAGACTCTTTGATAATGCCCATAATGTCCTCCACCTACTGATTTCAGCGAGGCAAACGTAATGCATCTACACAGTCTCTGACACACAAATCTTGATCCGCTTTGGATCAAGCAACAGTGTCCGCTAAGTGCCAGAAAGACTGGCAGCAATTTGCGAGTGCTGTTCTGCTTTGAGAGACATCGATGTGGTAGTTTGATACGGGAAAGAACGTTTTAGGGTCGCCTTCGCGCGGCTATTGGAGGTCGAAACCCAATCTACAAAGGAGTGAGCAGCTATTAATCGAGAGGCATGATGATGCTCATGGTCAGGACTTATCTTGCGCCAAGCGCAATCGAGGGGCTCGGCGTGTTTGCAGGCGAGTCCTTAGAACGCGGGCGGCTCGTTTGGAGTCTCAACCCGCTATTCGACATATTTATTAGAGAGAGCGAAATCGAAACGTTGCCGCAGCATATGCAGGAGTTCATCGATCGCTACAGCTGGACGCATCGCGAAATACCGGGAGTCGTGATGTTGGAGAGCGACTACGGCAAGTTCATGAACCACTCGCTCACGCCGAACACCGACTTCCGCGTGTTTGACAAGGGCTTTGCGCTCACTGATATCGCGCTAAGGGAGGAAATCACCTGCAACTATCATGAGTGCGACCCCACATTCGTAGGCTTCTTTCGGAAGCGAAAGTACGAGCGCCGCTGCACAAAAATGGCGGGTAGAAATCCGCCCTCTCCGCTTAACGATAGCTTCCACTCCTTATTCCCGCTTTCTTCTGATTAATCAGCATCTGCCAGTAGCCGCCTCAAGTTCCTCAGCGACTTATCTACTCAGAACAGTTTCTGCTGGATGACCGTGTGTGAGAGGACGCAAGGCTTCGACCCTGGCCGTCAGCCTCTTCGCGTGTCGCTAAATGTGTCTAGTTCTGTCACTCACTCACTCATTTTACCTGGGCAGGAATAACACTCGGGGCGCTTTAAAGCTAATTAGGCCAGTTCTCGGTGGCCTCGCCACTGATGTTCACAAGTCCAATTCTTCGCTATGAATATTTTGCATCCGGGGGCAGATCGGCGAGGGGATAGTGGGCAAGATCAGGAAATTCATCAAGCGCCATTACAAGCACTTCAACGCCAAGGCGCTCGTCGACGCAGCCGATGCTTACAAGGAGCATCTCGAACGAGGCGGGCAGATGCTCGTGACGCTGGCTGGCGCCATGAGCACGGCCGAACTCGGCCGGTCCCTCGCCGACATGATCCGCGAGGGGAAGGTTCACGCCATTAGTTGCACCGGTGCCAACCTGGAGGAGGACATCTTCAACTTGGTGGCGCACAAGCACTACAAGCGCTTTCCGTTCAAATTAAAGGGCAATCACGAAAGGCACTTCCCGCACTATCGCGAGCTGAGCGCCCAGGATGAGGAGGAGCTCATGATGCGCCACCTTTATCGCGTTACCGACACGTGCATCCCCGAGGATGTGGCCGTCCTGCCATTGGAAACGGCGTTGCGCGATGCATGGCGACGCGCCAAAGAGGCCACAGACAAGAAGAGCCGACGCCATTTCCCGCACGAATTCCTCTACCGGATCCTGCTTGATGGCAAGCTCAAGTACCAGGGTAAGGAAGAGCACAGCTGGGTGTTAGCCGCCGCGCAAAAAGATCTGCCGATCTGGGTTCCCGGTTGGGAAGACTCCACACTTGGCAACGCTTTCGCCAGTGACGTCTACAAAGAAGAGGAAGAGAAAGAGAAAGAGCTTGTCCACGTCGTTAAGACTCAAGAGAAAGAGCTTGTCCAGGTCGTTAAGACTGGCATTGAGTATATGGTTGAACTCGTCAAGTGGTACGAAAAGACTTCTGCTGAACACTCAATAGGGATCTTCCAAATCGGCGGCGGCATAGCCGGGGATTTCCCCATCTGTGTGGTACCCCTGATCGAACAAAACCTGAAGAGGCCCGTTCGGCGTTGGGGCTATTTTTGCCAGATCAGCGACTCTACCACGAGCTACGGGTCGTACTCGGGCGCGGTGCCAAACGAAAAGATCTCATGGGGCAAACTCTCGAAAGAGACACCGAGATTTGTAATCGAGTCGGATGCCACCATCGTGGCGCCGCTCATTTTCGCTTATGTCCTTGGCCAATAGCTCGAGTGGCAGCGGGAACACGTCATCGGCGTATATCGATCCAAGTAGTTCGAGTGATTACCCTACCTCACGCTCCCAGCTTGCGGAGTATGGAAGATATCCATTGCCTCACTCGCATCTACTTCACCACTCTCAGGGACGGCGCTGCGCCAGCGTGCCCGCGATCCAGCCGTGACAACCCTTCGGCGATCGAGGCGAGCTTGCCATTAGCATCCCGCCGCACGGTCTCTGGCGCAATACCGGCCTTCAGAGCCATGATGAGGCCCGCAGCCTCCCAGTAGTTCTCGACCTGATGGTAGCGGCCGGTGCCGGCAAACAAGGGCGCGAGCTCATTGCGCATGAGATTGCGGTTCTCGCGCACTGCAATAACGTGAATGCCCTGATGCAGCGCAGCGAGTGTGGGTAAGCCGAGGCAGCCGTCGGGGATGACGAGGCAGGAGACGTCCTCAGCCGAAATTACTCCCTTACCGGCATGAGCCGCTGCACCGGTCAAAATTCGTGGGCTACGTGAAAGCCCCTTGATGACGCTGTGAATGTTAGCGAACGAACATCCCTCGGCCGCCTTGCGCGGCTCATAGATGCCCTCATCGCCATTCATGATCTCGAAAGTATCGTACATCGGCGCGTGGGCTGCCGGCACATCGTAGAGGAGCGTAATCGCGTGGGTCAGAAGTGACTCGATCCCGCCGAACGGATTTATGCCTTGGTTGCCCATGAAGTAGGCGCGCTGCACGTCTTCCGCCACGTCGATGACACTCGAGATGGCAAGCGCCTCGAAGGTGCCCATTCGCTTCTCGATCAACTCGCAAAGCGCGTCGAAGCCCTCGACCGTGCCTGTCGCGCGCCCCGAAGACGGGGAGATGTGCGGCGTCATCACGAGATCGATAGGAAGCGGCACGGCCGGAAGGCAAGGAAAGCCTGCGGAGCCGTAGGCCGCGGAGACAGCATTGATCAGCGTGTGCCAGATGACGGCCTCGGGATGCTCCTGAATGAGCGGCAGGAGACGGTTGGCTCGGACCGGTGACAACACGGCCGTCCCCATCATCAGTCGCGTGAGCACGCTGCCCTCCACGTAGAGCGTGTTCTCCGGCATCTCGTTGATGTCGGCACCATTGACGACGTTGGGGTGAGTAATGAGCAGGTCGCTCGCAGCCCCGAGCAGGCGAGCGACTGGTCCCGCATCGCCCGCGTGTCCGCCAATATCGGCGTCTATGCCGGTCGGCACCAGCAACACGGTCGTGAAGCGCTCACAGCTCTCATGCGTCCGCCGACGAAAGTCCATAATCGAGCGCGAGCGCACCGGGTGGTCGTGCACCAGACCCCCGAGGACGCCGACCTCGCAACCGATGTGGTCCTTGCATGTTCTCGTTGCCGTGAAGCGCAGCGGCATGGCATCGGCGGGGAGCTTTTCACAGAGATGCTCAGTTATGTGTGACAGGAGACGATCGCTTCGGTCAGGCAGGGGAATTCGTATCTGCTCCTCATAGAGTCGCATTGACTAATTCCCCCTTATTGTCGCGACTTGGCAAAATGCCGGTCAGATGGTTGATGCCGGCGAAGTCGGCGAAGCTCGAGCCCCGACACATAATGATAGAACCGTCGTCCATTTCCAAATAGATGTTCGGCAAAGGCTGGCCATTGAACATATGGGCCTTGACCAGGGAGTAGGCGCCCATAGCCGGAAACACGACGCGCGAACCGATCGCCAGCGAGTCGGCGAATCGGTATGTGCCGAACAGATCGCCGGCCAGGCAGGTACTGCCCGCAAGGACGTAGCCAAAACCTTCGCTCGCAGGTAGATCATCGCGGTGGCCCAGGACTTCGGGTTCAACGTCGGGCACGTCACTGTACTCCCAAACCTCTGGCATGTGGTTGACGGACGTATCGAGAACGGCCACGCACCCTTCCTCCGAGTCGATAAGGTCAACCACGCTTGCCACAAATATCCCGCCGTCGCGCACGAGGGCCGCGCCGGGCTCGATATATATGTCCTGGATTGCTGTTGACTTTAGCAGTGCTGTTGCCTCGATGAGTTGTTCAGCCGCATGGGGAGCGGTCCAGCCGTACCCGCCGCCAAGATTGATCCAGCTCATCTGCGCCAACAAATGAGGAATCTCATATTGCAGCCGCTCGATCGTCTCTTTGAGGCCGGAGAAGTCGTCCGCCTCGCAGTTGTTGTGGAAATGTATTCCCGAAATGCCGGAGGGAAGCGCCTTAAGCCGTCTCAGATTGCTAACAGGCTCACCTAGCTTCGAGTGCTTGCGGCATGGATCGAAGCGCTGGTCGTGGATCAGCGAGATCTGCGGGTTGACGCGTAGAGCCGTGCGCAAGTGGGAGAAGTAGCCGCCGAGACGGACACTCTGCGACAGAGAGTTGAAAGATATGGCGTCACAATACCGGGCAAGCTCAGAGCAATCCCGATCCCGTAGCCCGGGGGAGGTCACCTGCACCTTAACTTGTGACCCTACGACATGGCGGACCAGCAGCGCCTCAAAGAGCGAGCTTACCGAGAAGCCTGCCAGTTGAGGGACCATAAGGTCCAAGACGTCGGGAAGTCCGAGCGCCTTGACCGAGTAGAGTGCACGGCAACCTGCCGACCTGCACAGCTCGGCCAACTCATCCCGACTCGCCGCGATGGCTCCCGGTCTCACGATAAACGCGGGCGTCTCGACAGCACTGCTCGGAACTGCAGATTGCCTCCTCACGGCTCGACCGCCAACCTGCCGCCTGGACGCATTTGCGATTCGAACCTGTCCTTTAACGGAGGAATGTAGGCGACGATCTGCGCAAATGTCTCCCAGTATCCGTGGCTTACCTGCTCGACGATTTCGGCCTTGTGGGTGCGATAGGCCTCGGGCAGACGGAACCAAGGAATGCTAGAATACTTGTGATGTAAGGCATGGTAGCCGATGTTATGCGAAATGAAGGTATTTACGAACCAGTTCAAATCTGAGCGCGTCTTCGCTCCCCTCACTCTATAGTGATCCCCGACTTCCGACCAGTAGTTTAAAGTTGAAAAAATGAATGCGTAGGGGATCAGCCAGTAGAGGATCAACTCAGGCCACATAAAAAAGTAAGTCGCTCCGACTATGACTACTGCCCACGCAGTCAGCATCAGGCGCGTCTCCCGCAGATCGAAATCGTAGCCAAAATCCTGCACCGTCTTTGATAAATGCATTATGCCCGTGAGGCCAACTGCTGGACGGAGGACGAGAAGCCAGAACGCGCCAGCAAAATTGAGTCTTCGGCTTGGAGCCGGCAAGCCCCAACCCTCATAGTCCTCCCAGATGCTGTTCTCCGGATCATCAATGTCAATCTCGTGGTGCAGCCTGTTGTGGAATCGGCGATAGGCAGTGAGGGACGTGAAGACCGGCCAGGCGAGAAGCGCTCCAAGTAGGTCGTTGACAGCCTTTGATTTCGAGAGGTGCCAGTGCGACGCCTCGTGTAACAACGCTTCACCAAGCGCGTATTGACGCGTGCCGACAACGAGGATGGCAACCACCTTTACTGGCCAGCCTGTGTCCGGCAGGGCAGCGGCAGCGATCGCTATTGTAATGATCGCGTACTCACCCGCGATCGTCAGCAAGGCGCGCGTGGTCGAACGGCGCGTGAAGGGGGATATTTTCGTGCCACCCTCCATTAAACGAACGCCCTATCCGAGACTGCAACAGGCACGCAAACTGGAAATCAAACTAATCAGGAGGCAAGGCCCAACATCTTACGAGCCTCCCTCAGGTCATGATCCTCGATCGCGCCGACCATCCGTTTCAGGAGAGGCTGAAGCTCCTGAACATCGCAAAGGCAATTCTTGCACATGCTGAGCGTCGTTCTTAATTCGAATGCCATGCTCCCTTGATGCCGTGCGGTCTCCAGCGCCCGCGCATAGCATGCCGCCGCACCGGCGCGATCGACGGCCGCGCGCAGGTCTCCCTCCACGCGGAATCGCTCGGCGGCGTAAAACGTCTCTTCTGCCACTTCGTGCGCCTCGCGCATGGTCGCTAGTCCCTCGTCGATATTGCCGACCAGCAAGTGCATCTCGGCGAGCCAAGGCAAAAAGCAGCTCAGGCAGACGTCGGCCTCGGGAGCGCGCACCTGCTCGATACCCCGCGACACTTCGGCAAGGGCTCCAGCGGGGTCAGGCCCGAACCTAATGGCCCAGCCATGGATTGCTTGCGCCAGCCCGCCAACAAGATCGAAGCCACCCTCCTCGCAGCTCGCGATGGAGCGTGAGGAGAAGAGCTCGGCACGACGAGTATCGCGCATCATCGCGTAGAGCCAGCTCGCGTAGAACTCCGCCTGTGCCGCGGAGTAAGCGTGGCCGAGCTCGCCTGCGAGCGCGATGGCCTCCTCGCAATCGGGAAGCGACAGATCGGCCCGGCCCAAAATCCAATGTGACAAGGCCCGATACATCAGGCAAAGAATCTTGGGATCGTCACCGATTCCGCCGATCAGCCGATAATGGTCCTCTACTCTGTAGCGCGCGATGCTTTCGTTGGCATGCTCGCAGCATTCTGCGAACGCGCCGACATAGAAGCTGATCTCGGACAGGATACGATGACCGTGCAGGAATTGGTCGGCGGATTTCGTGCGTTCGGCCATGTCCAGGCATGCCCGTCCATGGGCCAAGGCTTCATCGAGCTTGCCATTTACGTATAGAGAATTGGCAAGACCCAAATGGGCCATGAACTGCTCGTTCGCACGATCCAGGGTTGTCGACAGCTCAAGTATCCGGGCGTAGGTGCCTTGACTTGCCTGAGCCGACCAACCCGAGATCGCGGTTTCGACGCCGCTCGCCCTCATACGCAGCATCAATTCCGTGTCGGCCGCACTCGGCCGATCCTTGATCCGATCGAGCAGCTCGATGGCTCGATGAAAATGGCCAAACGCCTCTTTAACGGCGGATCGCATCGTGGCACGCTCGCCCGCCGCGGACCAATATTCGATCGCCCGTTCCGCGTCACCCGCCTCTGTCCAGTGATGAGCGACGAATTCAGGCATCTGGCTTGCGATTTGGGGATGCGAAGTGCACAAAGTGTTGGCGATATGTTGGTGCAGTTGCTGGCGAGTGCTCCGCAGCATGCTTTGATACGCCGCATCGCGAAGCAACTCGTGTCTGAACTGGTATTGGACCGGTCCGGCATCACCCGATTTGTAGATTAAGCGGGAGTCGATAAGCTCGTCGAGGGCAGGCTCGAAATCCTTCGCCTCAAAATGGCAGACGCTCTCTAGCAGATCATGTGAAAACTTCGAACCGACCGCAGAGGCGATTTGCACGACGATCTTGGCCGATGGGGACAGGCGATCCAGAGACTCGCGCAGGAACATCTCGAGGTTGACAGGTATTGAGCCACGAATGGCTTGCGGAGCGTTAGCCTCGGTCCATTGATCGCCTTCCTTCTTGAGCTTGTCGCGGACAAACCGGGCGAGCTCCTCGAGATAGAAGGGAAGGCAATCTGGCTGAGCGCGCTTGATGATCGCCGCTGTTACCGAGGGAGGGCAATGCCTGCCTTCGAAAGCGTCGGCTATAATCGCTGAGTTGTCCTCGTCATTGAGCGGTCCTAGACGATAGATCGCGACATTTTCCTTATCTCTCAGGGCCGCGATCATGCTTTCTCCAGCCGGAGTCGGGCGCGAAGTGACCAATACGAACAAGGGCAGGTCTGCTGCCAGCTTAATGATGGCGTCGAGAAGCTCACGTGACGTGGGATCGATCCACTGAAGATCCTCTATCACCAAAAGGTACGGGCGATTGGCGGTCATGCGCTTCAACTGCTCGATCATCAGCTGAAATGCATTCTCCCTGAGCTCCTCCCGTTTGCGATTTTCTGCGGAGCTGATCTCAATATCGAGTAAGTACCGGAAAAGATCGTCATTCACGTGGGGAGGGTCTACGAGGGCACCGAGAAGCTTGCGCAGCTTTGCGATCTGCGCCTGAGGTAGATCCAGATGTCGTATCCTTGCGTCGCGCCGCAGCCGGTCCAAAAGCGGATAGAGTGGGCTGCTTCGGTGCAGATCGGAACATTGGTAGCTTAAGACCGCACCATGCTTCCCTGCCGCGTGATGGCTGAGAGCCAGCGCTAATCGCGATTTCCCGATGCCGGCAGGACCGACGAGAAAGCCAACCTGACCGTGCCCGTCGCAGGCAAGCAGCCACTGCTTGCGCAGCTTATCCATTTCGGCACTTCGCCCGACCAATAGCCGCGAGCGAGCAGTACTTCGGGCCGCGAACGTTGTTACCCCCGATAGCGGCTCCACGAGATGGAATGTTTCAACCTTCCCTTCGATCCCATGGAACGATTGGGGCCCGAGTGAAGCGACGAGAAACGCGCGCCCTAATCGGTCCTTGGTTGTTCTGTCAATGACGATACTGCCGGGCCCGCAAACGCTCTTTAAACGGGATGCGAGATTGATGGCATTCCCCCCTACCTGCATCTCGCCTTCATGCTTGGTGACCACCATGAGGTCAGAAGCGATCGTCACCCGGAATTCTGGATCCGAGGCGTCGGGCGGTAGGACTCGCTTGAGCTCATTCTTGAGCTCGATATTCGCGGTCTTCATGATGTCGAACGCAGCGTAAGCGCAACGCGCTGCGGGGTTGCCCTCGATGGCCGGCCAACCGAACAGATACAATGCACCATCACCTTCCATTTGGTACTTGGTGCCGCCGCGGGATGACAGAAGCACTTCGAACTTTTCGTGTATGAAGTGCACGATTTCCAAGAATGCCTCTGGATCACCGATGCGCCTCAACAAGTCGACCGACCCGACGAGATCGTAGTACAGGACCGTGAGTTGCTTTCGCTCGCCGCCCCCCACATCCAGCGGGTGTGACTGAAGCCAATTTTTAGGCTCTGGCAAACTCATGGCGAGCCACTCGCTTAACGCGGATCGAATTATTGGACCCGCGGCTCCCCTCCTGCAAGGATGAATAACACCGAAATACAAATGGCGAACAACAGCGAAATACACATCCCGAGCCGCTCACCGGCCAATTTTGACGGCAGTGTAAATGGCATCTAGCAGGCGATGACATAGTAAATTGCTATTGCTTTTTTGTACGTAGCAAATTGCATTAATGCTCTGGGGGGCGTATACTCTTTTTACCAAGGTTCCCGGGGAAGCGAACTTCGTTTGCACCGATCTCTGGTGGTAGATCGGTCACGATGCCAACCTACCAAGCGAACGAAAAGCTGCTCGCGCGGGCGCCACCGCACGCCAAGTTCAAGTTCATGAACTCCTTGCGGGCGCGAGACGTCGAGGTCACTGATGCAATCAGGCTTGAACCTCGGTCGACGCTCTGCGAGCAAGCCGAAAGCCGCCTCCACAAAAGACTGCTTGGCTATTTCACATACCCGCGCCCGAAGACCCCGTCAGCCGGCGTCGCAGGAGGCTACCGCAAACAGGTCGAGGATTCTCTCAAGGAGTTCACCCGAGGTTCAGCAGCTACTGGAAAAGGGAGGCGAGCGATGCCGAGCTCCATGCAGAACACGGGGATAGGGGAGGCCACCCTGCCGCATCAAACTAAGAGCAAACCGCAAACCTCGCGCTTTCGAAGAGTGTTGCGTCGGCTCGATATGGCTCTGTTCACCATTTGCGCCATTCTTTTCCTTGACCAGTTGACTGGATCAGCGGCGATGGGAGTGCAGTCGATCTCTTTGTGGCTGCTGACGCTCGTGTTCTTCTTCATCCCTTATGGTTTAATCACTGCAGAACTCGGCAGCACCTACACGGAAGAAGGCGGCATTTATGCCTGGGTACGACGTGCGTTCGGGCCTGTCTGGGCCGGACGTACCGCATGGCTATGGTGGGTTAGCGTCGCCATATGGTTGCCTTCCGTCTGTATCCTCTTCGCCGTGATTTTTTCCGACGCTTTTGCTTTGGAAATGGATCAGTCGACGAAAATTCTTATGATCATTGCTTTGATTTGGCTAATCGTGGGCATCACTATCGTTACGCTCGACCTTGGTAAATGGGTTCCAAACCTAGGCGCTGCATTTAAAGTGATCGTTATAATAGCGCTCGGCCTCGGCGGAATCGTGTATGCGTGGAAACACGGTGCAGCCAACGGGTTCATTACTGTCTCCGACCTAATCCCTAGCTTAAATAGCACCCTCTACTTCTATCCCATCATTGTCTACAACTTCCTCGGATTCGAATTGATGTCCGGTGCTGGAGAGGAAATGAAAAATCCCGCGCGAGACGTGTCTTTTGCCATTGTGCGTTCTGGCGCCCTCATTGCATTTTTCTACCTGGTTGCGACCATTGGCATGTTGTTAGTTGTTCCGGCTGAATATTTTAACTCGAATCTCACTCTGGGGCTGCCAAACACGTTTCGATGCATGCTCGGGACGATTGATAACCTCGTATGGACGACCGGAAGTGGGACGATTGATGACCCCACATTAATTCACACGTACACATGCCTGGTCGGCAAGCCAGGCGACAATGCTTTGGTCATCGCGCTTTGCGTCATGTTGCTGTATAGCTTGGTCGCCAACATGGTGACCTGGTCGATGGGTGCGAACCGGTCGGCAGCGGAGGCTGCCAATCGCGGCGATCTGCCATCCCTCTTTGCCAAGCTACATTCGACGTACCGAACGCCTGCTCATTCGGCGGTACTTACCGGTGTCATCAGCACCGGGGTGCTGGTTGGTTTTTTGGTCCATCAGGGTTTTCTTGAAAGTGATTTTGACTGGAATCATTTTAAGACAAATTTTAGCACGCTGTTCTGGATAACTTTTGCGTTCTCGGTGGTCGTCTTCCTGCTTCCCTATTTGCTCTTATTCGCCTCATTCCTGAAGCTTCGCCTGGCGGATCCGAACACGCCTCGGCCTTACCGTGTCCCAGGTGGCTATCCGACCGCGATCTTGCTCACCATTGTTTGTATACTGTTTATTCTTGTGGCAATCGGCCTCCTCTTGTTCCCCGGCGTAAATGAAGGAATCGATAAGATTGACATGGACCAAGCGAAGTTCATCGGTGCATGGCTGCTCGCCACTGTGGGCGCGGGTGAAGTGCTTGTCCGCTTCGCGCAATGGCGTTGGCGTGCCTTGGCTAATGTCTAAGCTGTTGACCACGACTACCGGCAAGATTTCGTATGCCAGCGAACTTGGAACCTCACATTGGCTGTTCCGCCCTGCGTGACCTGCCACAACGGTGCCGGGTCTTACCCCCACCTCGGTGGCCAGCACGCGGCCTATATGGCTCAGCAATTGCGACTTCGAAAAGCCGGGGCTGGCCCCTCGACTGAATCCGCCGCCATTATGGCGCCCATCGCCCAGCGACTCAGCAATGAGCACATTGATGCGGTCTCGACCTATTTTGCTTATCAATGAGTCTATTAAGACCGATCGACGTTCCGACCAGAACGGAAGGATGAGCACAGCCATGAAAACACCACTGTGTATCTTGTCGGTGGTTGTACTCGCAACTTTAACAAGACCTGGCACAGCTGTCGCGCTCCCAAACGAAAACGGGGAATACGAGAAGCTAGGGGTCGGAAATCTTGAGTGCGGTCTGTGGACGCAAGCGCGACAGAGTGGCCACCCTGATGAGGTTTGGTGGAAGACGCTTATTCTGGGTTGGGTCGAGGGATTTTTGAGTTCCTACAATTTCTATGGGCCCGGAATTTCTAACATTAGTAAGGGATCTGATCGCGATGACATTGCGCGATGGGTAGATAAGTACTGTTTGCAGCACCCCAGGAGTAATAATCCGGGCGCGGCTGAGGCTTTGGTAGCGGACTTTCTGCGACCACACAGAGACCAACTACATGGGAGCTCAGCAGAGCCTAGATAGGCACTCTTAAAGGCCAAGTACGAAGGAGCCCAGCGCCTTATTTTGTCCTTGCAAGGAGGGAGATTATGACATCCATAAATTTGATAATTGTGCTCATCGTAGGAACCGGGGTCGGCGCGCTGACTGGGTTAGCAATAGGTGGGTTGGTTGATCAGCTCTACTTGGCAATAACTGCCGGATTCTTGGCCACGATTATTGCTGGCATCGTTCGCAACACAATCATGATGCGTGTAGGTCCGGAACCGGAACTAGAGGGGATGCCTCTAGAGCGGATGCCTCAGTCTCGACTGTCGAGCATATACTCCGCCGTCACCATCGACCGCAGGATTCCTTTGCGAATGATCGCCTACTCTGCCCTTGCCTCTCTTGCTGGCAGCACGTCTGCTGTGCTGGTTGCCGCTCAGAGCGGGATGACATCGTCGGTTCTGATCGGAACATTGGCCGGGCTCTTCTCAGGAATTCTGATGGCGATACTGTTGTTGGCTTACGACACACCACG
>Ga0070660_100000807_pt1 | contig 20768 bp, 18 predicted proteins | sample KBSC33metaG_FD_64670 | JGI IMG/M metagenome (GOLD analysis project Ga0070660, IMG submission 64670) | Corn rhizosphere microbial communities from Kellogg Biological Station, Michigan, USA - KBS C3-3 metaG | ecosystem: Host-associated > Plants > Roots > Rhizosphere > Soil ... | reverse complement strand
CAATAATGCAAACGCCATTAAACACAACACCAACCTGTTTTTGGGATTTTGAATAACAAACCAAAGAGCCACTCCCATCATTGCTATAATGTAAGTGGGGCTTTCCGCGGAAGAACTAAAAATCACTACCCCAATTAACGTAAAACACAGATAGCTAAGTTGGAAATATTTATTTTTCAATTGATTGGATCTGAAAAGGGGAAATAAGTAAAACCACCCAGCGATAAAAATAACCACCAGGTTTAAATATTGACTTTTAATTAAATGGCGAAGCATTCCCATTACAGAAAGATTTTGCATAAAAGAGGTTGCGTTGAGATCGTTCTTTGCTGTTAATGCATGATACCAATCGAAATAGGAATATATAATAAATGAAGGAGCGGAAATAATCATGGGCAAACAAAAAAGTATCCCCATCCAAAACAGAAAGGAAAGTGCAAATTTTGTTTTATGATTTGAAAACAGGATGAAAACGATGCCAACAATGCCGTACAATTTTAATAAGAATCCGATCGCTATAAATAATGTAGCCCAAAAATCCTTTCCTTCTTTTACAAAGGTGAAGGAGAGAATCATCCAAGCAGCCACAATACAATTGATTTGCATATTCTGAATAGAGGTCATCATTTCAATTGCGCCCAGGAACAGGATAATATTTTGGTTTCTGTAACTGACAGGCAACTTCCTGACCGCAAAAAATAAAATGGTGGCGTTGGCAACTGACCATAAAAATGCACCTAAATTAACAGGAAGCAACGCAAATGGTTCCACTAAAATGCTAAATACCGGCCCGTAGAGGTAAGACCCCAAATTTTCTGCAGGATAGTATTCGTACAAATTCATTTGACGTATGGCATGCCAGAACACATTTCTATAAACCAGGAAATTACCGATACTGCTATATCCTAACCGTATCTTGGCCAAAGCCCCGAAGCAAACAAGTGAAAACCATAAGAGTGAAGCAAGGGAAAATCTCAAGTTATAGATCTTAAAATCATATTCAGTAAGCTTCATAAGAAGTGGCTATTTTTGGTGAAAGTACTAAATGAATTGTTCAACAAATCAATACCGGGTAAAGTTATTTAATAAGTTTACTTCTAAAATGCTATTGTTGCTAAAATATTTTTATAAAAAATTATGAATGAAATTCTGCTGACTTTTGACGTTGAGGAATTTGACTTACCTACTGAATACGGTATTTCTATTTCGGAGGAGGAGCAAATGTCAATAGGTAAAAACGGACTGAATGCTATTGATGAAATTTTGGAAGATGCAAATATTTGTTGCACCTTATTTACTACGGCCAATTTTGCTTTGCGTTTTCCTAAACAGATTTCCGAATTATCTAAAAGGCATGAAATCGCTTCTCACACATTTTTTCACTCATCATTTAAGCAGGATGATTTAAAAGATTCGCTTGTTGCTTTAGAAACCATTACTTCAAAAAAAGTGTTTGGATTAAGGATGCCCCGCATGAAAAAAATAAGCGCCTCATGGATAAAGGAAGCCGGTTATAAATATGACTCTTCTATGAACCCCACCTGGATTCCAGGTCGTTATAACAACCTCTCAAAACCACGCACAATATATGCTGAATCAGGCCTTCTCAAAATCCCCGTATCGGTTTCACCTAATTTTAGAGTACCTCTATTCTGGCTTTCGTTTAAGAATTTACCTTATCCCTGGTTTAGAAACGTCGCTTTGCGAACCTTAAAAAAAGACGGTTATTTGTCGTTGTATTTTCATCCGTGGGAGTTTGTAAATTTGAACGGCTATAAAATTCCTCCAATGATCAAAAGAAAATCAGGAAATGAGTTAATTGAAAAATTAAACAGATTAATATCAGATTTAAAAGACGAAGGAGATTTCATAAACATGAATTCTTTTGTAGAAAAGAAAAACCAGTTAATTTAAAAGCAGTGTTCATGAATTAAGTTTTTAAGTGAGCTATTTATGGACCTGGCTAATTCGCCATTAAACAGCCGAAAAAATTAATGACGAAACTAAATGCCGGAGAATAGAAGGATAGCTTCTAAAATTTGTCAACCTGCTCCTGGTAGAGTTTTTCAAAGGATTTCAGGGCTTTATTTATATATCATGCTACTGATCATATTCCAGGCTTTTTTCGGTCATTTTCGTGTACACATAATCGTGAATAATTATGTTTTCAATGAATTGGGCAATGCCGGCCACTACAAAACAAAAATCAATTTTCTTAACGACTAAAGCCGCTGCCTGTAGTATCTCCTCTATGTGTTTTTCAGGATCTAAACTACCTACATAGTGGAGTAATACGAGTTCAGCGGGAAGGGAATATCTTTCTTTTATCTTACGTATATCTCCGAGCGGGTTAAAATTTTTTAGGCTTATTCCGGGGGCGCCACAACTTTAATTAACATTTTTTATACCTGCGTCCTTTCAACTCTTCAAATTCTCTCCAGATTCGGGCTATAAGTTTGTGTAATAAAATAAAATTTGAAAACACTAAAAAATTTGAAAATTATGAAAAAGATTTTAGGTTTAGCCGCAATATTATTCGCATTAAGCAGCGCAACCTACGCCCAGGAAAACAAAGGGGGGCATAGTCACCTCAATGTTCCTGCCGTGGTTAAAAAAGCAAATATGGAAAAGTATCCTGAATCGAAAACCCAAAAAATAACCTGGGAAAAAGAAAAGGGAAATTATGAAGCAAACTGGGGAGGAAAAGACGGGGAAGCAAACTCTGTTCAATATACGCCATCAGGCCAGTTCCTGGAAATAGTAAAAGAAATACCGGTAAAAGATTTGCCCAAAGGAATTACTACTTATGCAAAGGAACATTATAAAACCACTAAATTTGGTGATGTTGGAAAGGTTTTAGATGCCGCCGGAAAAACTTCTTATGAAGTAGAGATTCATGGCAAAGATGTTATTTTTGATGAGAATGGCAATTTTGTAAAAGAAGAAAAATAAATATTAAATCCTGTTAATAGCTGTCCCGTTTATAGACGGGATGGCTTTTGTTTTATAGAAATGACAAAAAAATATCTTATCATATTTCTCAGTTTGATTTATCCTTTATTTTCTTTCGGGCAAAATAAAAACCTTGATTATTTCATCAATCAATCGCTGCAGAATGACCCGCGATTAACAGACATCCGGAACCTTGTGCTATCAAATAAAATAGATAGTGAACTAATACGCGCTGCTAATAAATTGCAGGTTAGCGGAAGTGGAAACGCTTACTATGCGCCGGTTATCGGTAGTTATGGTTATGATGGAGTAATTACAAACGGGCAACAACTTTCTGCATTGGTAGCAGTAAACAAACAAATAAACAATAAAAAGAATCTAAACCTTCAGTTCAAAAGCCTTCAATTGCAGAATGATTCATTAATCAATTCATCGGCTATCACTAAACAGGATATTAAGAAGGCGATCATCATCCAATACATCACCACTTATGGCGACCAGTTGCAGCTTGAGTTTAACGACAAGTTGATTCATCTTTTAAGCAAGGAAGAAAGTATATTAAAAAGCCTTACTCAAAAAAACGTTTATAAGCAATCTGATTATTTATCTTTTTTGGTTACGCTTCAGCAACAGCAGTTGGTAAAAAGCCAGTTATTAGTTCAATATAAAAATGACTACGCTTCGCTGAATTATCTTGCTGGGATAATAGATACGACTACTGAAACCCTTTCTGCGCCTGAGATACAATTGATTCCAAATTACCATGCTACCGAATCGCCTTTTTTTTTAGGTTATAAAATAGATAGCCAGCGTATTGAGAATGAACGCATGATTGCGAAAATACAATATCGTCCCAAAGTGAATCTTTTTGGAGATGCCGGTTATCAATCTTCGTTGATTCTTACCCCATATAAAAACTTCGGTTACAGTTTTGGTATCAATCTTACAGTTCCGATTTATGACGGCCATCAAAAGCAATTACAATTTTCAAAATTAGATATTCAACAAAGGACATTACAGAAAAAGCAGGAATTTTTTGATACGCAATATCGCCAACAGTTGCAACAACTGGATCAGCAACTGAATAACATTGAAAGCCTGAATACGAATATTAGTAAACAAATAGAATACCTGGAAACATTGATAAAAGTGGATGGAAAATTATTGGAAACAGGCGATATCCGAATCACAGATTTTATTTTAGCTTTAAATAATTATATCACTGCGAAAAACCTGGTGGTTCAAAACCAGATTGCACGTTACCAGGTGATTCAACAAATTAATTACTGGAATATGAAACTTTAAATGTGGAATCAAATGGAGAAATATCTGACTAAATTAAAATATGGATTATTTGTTTGTTTACTACTTTACGGTTGTAATTCCGCAAACACAGATAATTCAAACGACACCCCGGAAGTTCGTACACCTGTTACCGTTACTTCCGTTTCCAATATCTCTCTGAACGAATATATTGAGCTGAATGCTACGTCCGCTTACCTGCAACAGAATTTTGTAAAATCAAACCTGAACGGATACATTCAAAAATCGAATATCAAATTTGGCGATCGTGTTCAACGTGGCGAGATACTATTTGTTTTAAAAACCAAAGAAGCCAGTGCCATTGGAAACGCCGTGGATCAATTAGATTCCAGCTTTAAATTTTCAGGGGTGAATATAATTCGCGCTGGCGCTTCCGGTTATGTAATGCAGATAAATCACCAGGCCGGCGATTATGTCCAGGATGGTGAACAACTTGCGGTGATAAGTGATGCAAGAAGTTTTGTGTTTGTAATGAATGTGCCGTATGAAGACAAGCCTTACGTTTCTACCGGTAAGAAAGTACAGTTAATTTTGCCGGACGCGGAAACGTTGGATGGAACAATTGCTTCATCAATGCCTTTAGTTGATTCTGTTACACAAACACAATCTTATTCCATAAAAGTAAATTTCAACCATACCATTCCGAAAGATTTAATCGCCAAAGTAAAAATTCTAAAGTCATCAATTAATGATGCGGAAACATTGCCCAAGAGTTCTGTTTTATCAGATGAAACACAAACAAAATATTGGGTAATGAAAATGATAAATGATTCCACGGCCATAAAAGTTTCTGTAAAAACCGGCATTGAAAAAGGTGATACGGTGCAAATAATTTCGCCACATTTTTTGCCGGATGATAAAATTTTATCAGGCGGCAATTATGGATTGTCGGATACAGCGTTAGTGACAGTGAACAAACAATAAACATGAAATCCTATTTTACAAAATATAAAAGTCCGCTCACGGTTGTATTGTTTGTAATCATTGCAGGCGGCATATTTGCTTATGCCAAATTACAGACTTCCCTTTTTCCTGAAATCACTTTCCCTAAAATTAAGATCATCGCAGACGCAGGCTTACAGCCGGTTGACAGAATGATGGTAACGGTTACGCGCCCGTTAGAACTCGCAATTAAAAAGATTCCTGACCTCATTAATATCCGTAGTACCACCAGCAGGGGTAGTTGTGAAATTTCTGCTTATTTAGACTGGAACGTGAATGTAGATCTTAGTATGCAAAGATTAGAATCGCGCATTGCTGAAATAAGAAACACGCTGCCGCCTAATGTGAACATTACCGTAGAGAAAATGAATCCATCAATATTGGCGGTAATGGGTTATTCATTGGAAAGCAATTCTCTTTCGCCCATCGAATTGAAGCAATTGGCGGTTTATACCATTAAACCATTTCTGAGCCAGGTTCCGGGAGTTTCCGACATTGCCATTATGGGAGGCAAATCAAAGGAATATTGGGTGAAGCTGAATGTACAAAAAATGAGTACGCTTTCTGTAACACCCGACTCCGTTTATGCCGCACTCAATCAAACTAATTTTATCAACTCAAATGGATACTTATCAGATTATCGCTTTCTCTATCTTACGCTAACGGACGCCTCGGTGCAATCTTTAAATGATTTGCAAAACGTAGTGGTAGCCAACCACGGCAAAAGAATTGTTTTGCTAAAGGATATTGCAGACATACAGGTGAATGAAGCGGTTCAGTATGTAAAGATCAACGCCAATGGAAAAGAAGGCGTTTTGATAGGGGTAGTAAAACAGCCCAACAGTAACCTCGTGGATGTGTCTTCTCAGATGAAAGATAAAATCGCGCAGCTAAAAAATATTCTTCCAAAAGATGTACAGATAAAACCGTATTATATTCAATCTGATTTTGTACAAACAGTTGTAAAAAGTGTTACAGACAGTTTATGGATAGGATTGGTGCTTGCGATAATAGTTGCTATTATTTTTCTTCGCTCCGTTAAAGCCAGCACTACTATTTTAATTACGATTCCCGTTACGCTTGGCCTCACTTTAATCGTATTGTATGCGGTTGGATATACTTTAAACATTATGACACTGGGCGCTATCGCGGCTTCCATTGGTTTGATAATAGATGATGCCATTGTAGTGGTAGAACAAATTCATCGGACGCATGAAGAAAATCCGAATGATGAGTACAAGCACATTGTTCAAAATGCCATTCATTATTTATTTCCGGCGATGGTCGGTTCTTCCATAAGTACCATTGTGATTTTTATTCCTTTCATTTTGATGAGCGGCGTTGCAGGCGCTTATTTCAATGTACTTACCAACACGATGATCATAACATTGGTTTGCTCATTTTTTGTAACATGGATTGGATTGCCCGTTATCTATCTGCTTTTTTCAAAGAAAAAGAAAACGCAGAAAGAAAAAAGCATTGAGCCGGCTGAAAAGGTGCACAGGCAAGGTTGGGTAAAATGGTTTATCCTGCGACCATGGATCAGCTTTGTTTTTGTGGCATGTTTGATTGTGGCGATAGTCCTGATTCTTCCTCATCTTCAAACCGGATTCCTTCCTAAAATGGACGAAGGAAGTATTGTACTCGACTACTCTTCTATCCCCGGCACTTCGCTGGAAGAAACCAATAGAGAATTAGATGCTGTGGACAAAATAATAACGTCAACGCCTGAAGTAAACGCCTATTCGCGCCGCACGGGAACCCAAATGGGATTCTTTATTACCGAACCAAATACGGGTGATTATTTGATTCAATTAAAGACAAACAGAAATAAAAGTACCGACCAGGTAATAGAAGAAATCAGGGAAAGGATAGAATCTTCACAGCCGGAGTTGCGTGTTGATTTTGGCCAGGTGATTGGGGACATGCTGGGTGATTTAATGACTTCCGTTCAGCCAATTGAAATAAAAATATTCGGGGATGATGAACAAACTCTTCATCGGCTTTCCAAAAACGTGAGTTCGATTGTAGCTAATGTAAAGGGAACCGCAGATGTATTTGATGGAATTGTAATTGCCGGCCCTTCGTTAAATGTCAAACCTGATTTTGCGCGCATAGCGCAATACGGTATCACACCTGCCAACCTTCAATTTCAGGTGCAGACTGCATTAGAAGGAAATGTTGCCGGAAATGTTTTTGAAAAAAACCGGGAGATTCCGATCAGGCTCGTTTATCCCGGAAGCAGAAACAAGAGCCTTGATGAATTAAAAGACCTGAAGATATTTTTACCAAACGGAACGCTGAAAGCATTGACTGACCTCGCTACCATCAATCTTGACAGCGGATCAGCGCAAATTGAAAGAGAGAATTTACAAACGATGGGTATTGTATCCGCCCGTCTTGAAAACCGCGATTTGGGAAGTACGATTAAAGACATTAAAACTGAGATCAATAAAAGGATTAGCTTACCACGCGGTTACAGTATTGAGTATGGCGGCGACTATGCGCAACAGCAAAAATCATTTTCAGAATTATTAATGATTTTAATTGCGTCGAGTGTGCTTGTGTTTGGTGTAATACTATTTTTATTCAGGGATGTAAAAGTTGCTTTGGCCATTTTATTTATTGCAGTTCTGGGTATTGCAGGAAGCTATCTTGCACTGTTTATCACCAACACACCTTTGAATGTGGGCAGCTATACCGGTCTTATTATGATTGTTGGAATTATTGGTGAAAATTCAATCTTCACATTTCTTCAATTCAAAGAAACCTTGCATGATAAGAGCGTGGATGAATCTGTTGTTTATGCCATCTCTACGAGGCTTCGGCCAAAATTGATGACTGCACTTGGCGCCATCATCGCTTTGATGCCGTTAGCTTTGGGAATAGGCGCAGGCGCTCAGCTTCATCAGCCGCTGGCCATCGCCGTTATAGGTGGTTTTATTATAGCGCTTCCTTTGTTGTTGATTGTGCTTCCTTCTATATTGAGGTTGCTTTACAAGAATTATAAAGAAAAAAATCATTTTGCTGAAAACGCATAAATAATGCAGCAAACCAACAAATTCTGGTTATTTTAAAATCCCGGTTTAATAAAAATTTGAGAAAAAATGATAACTTTATTACATGGAAGTAAATGAACCCGCTGTTGCATACGGCAAACAAAAAATTTCTATTGAAGAATATCTTGAGATGGAAAATGCTTCGATGGAAAAACATGAATATTATAAAGGTGAAATATTTGCGATGTCAGGCGCGAAGATCCCGCATAATACCATTTCCTCTAATTTATCCGGTATTTTATATAACAAATTAAAAGGCAAAAAATGTAAGCCTTATGGGAGTGATCAACGCATACATATTCAGTCAAACACACTATTTACTTATCCTGATATTTCCATTATTTGCGGCGAAATAATAACGCTTAATAATGACGATTACAACGTTTTAAATCCTTCTGTAATTATTGAAGTGTTTTCCAAATCCACAAACAATTATGAGCGTGGTGAAAAGTTTAAATTCTATCGCGATATACAAGCGCTAAAAGAATATATTCTTGTAGATTCCGAAACCATACATATCGAAGTATTCCGGTTAAATGAAAACAATCATTGGGAATTGGAAGAATATGATTCTATCGAAAATGTTCTATTCATTAAAGCCATTGATGAAAAAATTGCCATCTCCGAAATTTACGAAGGCGTTAATATTAAAGGCTGAAAGAAATAACGTATAATTCTGACAATCCTGATTCAAACAGTTTTATAGTAAAGCAACAAATAAGAGGAATTTCTATTCTGCTATCAAAACCTTTAGCATAGCCTTTGATAGCGATGGAAACCTTATAGTTTTTTAAAAGCAATTCCTTTATTAAACACAACAAATCAACAAAAACGACTGATTCTCATTTAGCATTGGATTAACTTTTGCATTTTACGGCTTTATTAATTTATTATTTTCGCGGAGTGAAAAAATACAAAGGATATCTTTATTATTTTCTCTATTGGATTTTATTTTTTGCGATAGCAAGAGCAGCTTTTTTGCTTTATCATTTTCATCTAACCAAAACATTAAGTGCAACAGAAATTTTTCAAACATTTCTTTACGGATCAAGAATGGATGCTTCTTTTGCCGGATACATCTGCCTGTTTCCATTTCTATTATTTCTTATAAAATCAATTGCGGTTCGTTTACCGATCAATAAAATAATAAGGATATATACTTATGTGCTTATAACAATTATTTCATTTTTAATCATTGCCGATCTCGGATTATACACTGCCTGGGGATACAGGATGGACGCGACTCCGTTGCAATATTTTAAATCGCCAAAAGAAATGGCTACCACTGTTTCTTCCGCACCTGTGATTTCACTGTTACTTATTTTTATCGTTCTTATTTTTCTTTATATTTTCATTTATAAAAAATACTTCAATTTTTATATTGATAGAAAACAAAAACAATTTCATTGGGCTGATTCTTTCTTTTCTTTATTTCTGATTGCATTTTTATTTATTCCTGTACGCGGCGGCATTCAGAAAATACCGATGATCATAAGTGATGTTTATTTTTCACCAAAAATATTTGCAGACCATGCTGCTATTAATTTGCCCTGGAATATTATGTTTTCCATTTTAAACATGCACAATACGCATAATCTCTTTGATTATTTTACAGATGCAAAATCACAGGAATTGGTTGATAGTTTATACAATACAGGCCCAAAGAGAATTCCTTCTATTTTATCGGTCGAAAAACCCAATATCATTTTTATTATTCTTGAAAGTTTTACAGCTAAATGGGTAGGATGCCTCGGTGGCGTACCAGGCGTAACTCCCAACCTGGACAGCATTGCAGCCGACGGTTTATTATTCACGCATATTTATGCAGCGGGCGACAGAAGCGAGAAAGGGCAAGTTGCTGTATTGAGCGGATATCCCAACCAAGCAATCACTTCTATTGTAAAAACGCCCACCAAAACCAGCCATCTTCCTTCTATCAATCAATCACTCGAAAAGATTGGTTATCATTCAAGCTATACTTACGGCGGCGAATTAGAATTTGCCAACATTAAATCCTATCTCATTAATATTGGGATCAATCAATTGATTGATAAATATTCTTTTCCTGTATCGGAAAGAACTACTTCCTGGGGAGTGCATGATCAATATGTTTTCAACAGATTTTACCAGGACATTCATAAAGAAAAGCAGCCTTTTTTTGCCGCGATGTTTACACTTAGCAGTCATGAACCTTATGACGTGCCTATGAAACCGCGTTTTCCGGGAAAGGATGAAACCACTCTATTCAAAAATTCCGTGTATTATACCGATAGCATTATCGGACATTTTATCAATACATTAAAGCAAGATACTTTGTGGAAGAATACGTTGATTGTTTTCGTCGCCGATCACGGCCATCCACTACCGGGCCACGATCCTAACGACAGGCCATCTAAATTCCGTATTCCTTTGATTTTTTCAGGCGGCGCGTTATCAATGAAAGGCAGCATCAATAATATCGGGTCACAAACAGATATTGCTACTACTATCTTAGATCAGCTTCATCTTCCAACAAATCAATTCAAATGGGGGAAAGATTTGTTAGATTCTTCTGCCAAACAATTTGCGTTTTATTCTTTTAATAATGGTTTTGGATTCGTAACTCCGCAAGGAACAGAAACGATGGATAATATTTCCAGGAAACCAATATTCATGTCTCCCGGTTTTGATACAACTAATCTAAAATACGGTAAGGCATACATGCAGTTTTCTTACCAGGATTTTTTAAACAGGTAATATAAGTTGATTGTTCAAGGTTTAAGGTTGAAAGCTCAAGGCCCATTCTCAACTCGCCTATTTATACAAAACTTCATAATATTCCTCCACCATCCTGTTGCTGCCGAATGCAAACTGCACATCCCTCATTCCGTTTTTTACAATCTGTCTCCAGGTATCAAAATCATTATAATAAAGTGGTAATATCTCATTTTCCAGGATATCATAAAGCTGATCCATATCATAATTATCCTGCTCTTCCACGTGCATATTCATGTAATCTGCGGGAGGCACCACAAAACCGTTGTTGCCATTGTTCACAAATTCGCATATCCATCCGTCATTGGTACTTAGGTTTACCGCGCCATTCATTGCAGCAGTCATGCCACTGGTACCACTCGCTTCTCTTGGCACTCTTGGATTATTAAGCCATACATCGGCTGACTGTTTTAAACGCCGGCTTAATGCCAGTTCATAGCCTACACACACCGCTACATTTTTATATTGCTTGCTAAGATTCACCAGGTGATTAAAATCGTTGATTGCAGGATAGTCAAGCGGGTAAGGTTTTCCCGCCCAAATTATCTGAACCGGATATTTCGGATTATTTAGCAACGCTTCAAATCGTTTATGATCCCTTGTTAATAATTCCGCTCTTTTATAACCGGCAAAACGCCTTGCCCAAACAATGGTAAGCACATTGGGATCCATTAATTTACCTGTCTGATCTGCGACTATGGCCAATCCACGTTGTTTCAAATGTTTTTTTCTATCATCAAACCAATCATCATTATGTTCCTGGCGCGCGCGATACAATTGTTTATCGGACCAGTATTTCCAGTTTTGCGCATTAGTGATTGCTTTGATTTCGCAAATGCCATCATATTTATTCCACATCTGGCGGCTCACTTCCCCATGCAATTGAGATACGCCATTAGCGAGGTGCGCAAAACGTAGCGCAGCCAGCGAATGATTAAATAAATCATCTGTTATCCCTGTCAGGCTACGAACTTGTTCAAGAGGCATTCCGCAGAAATAACTCATTTTTTCACATAAGTAAATATCATGCTTCTCATTGCCCGCTTCTTCAGGCGTATGAGTTGTAAAAACCAAACGTTTTTTAATATCTTCTACGTTACCAAATTTTTGATATAAATAAAAAGCCGCGCTTACTGCATGTGCCTCGTTAAGATGATACAACTCGGGATCGTAATTCATCATATCAAGGAGTTTGGCTCCTCCTACTCCCAGTAAAATAAACTGGGCCATTTTGGTGGCAGCATTTCCGTCATATAGCCTGTGGCAAATAGTGCGCGATACATAATCGTTTTCAGCATCATCCGTGCTTAGTAAAAAAAGAGGAGCTGTGTTGAATGTAGTAGGATTAAGATACAAAACCTTTACCCACACCGGATGATCGTGAATATTTATCTGAAATCTGATTTTAGTATCTTCAAGAAAGTTATAAATTTTTTCTATCCAAACTACTTTCAATGTCTGGTCTGAATTTCTTGCCTGGTCGTAATAGCCTTCTTTCCAGAGAATACCGATGCCTATTAAATTCTGACGCAATTCATAAGCGCTTCGCAAATGCGATCCGGATAAAAACCCTAACCCGCCGCTATAAATTTTCAAAGGCTGGTCAATAGCATATTCCATTGAAAAATAAGCCACCTTTCTTTTGTACCGCTCATCAATCTGGTAGGGAATCACGTAATTTTCAAAACTCATAATAGTCACAAATATTTAAGGGCGCAAATATAAACGTAAATTGTAAGAAAAGAATCGTTTTGAAGGTTCAATGCGTACATTTTACGCACAATACACTTCCAGGCGCTTCAAACTTTTGCTGGAACTACGTTTCGCCTGGTATTATCACCGTAAATTCGATTTCAATAAGCAAATCTTCATTGATTAATTTACTTACCTCTACCATCGTTGTAGCAGGTTTTATTTCATTAAAAAAAAGTGAGTGCGCTTTTCCTGCTTGTTCCCATTTTGAAATATCGGTAACATACATTCTTGTGCGCACAACATCTTTCAAACTGCTCCCGGCTTCGATTAAAACTTTTTCAATTTTTTGAAATATAAAAACCGCCTGCGCATAGATATCTCCTTTGCCTACAACAACATTTCCATCCACTGCGGTTGTTCCGGATATTTCAATCACATTACCTACCCTGACGGCACGTGAATACCCAACAACATTTTCCCATTGAGCTCCTGAACTGAAAAGCTGTTTTTTATTTTTCATCTTTTAATTTTTCAATTTCATCTGAGATCTTCTGATTCCATTTTGTTTGCCCTTGCACATCCATACTATTTTTTGTCTCCAGATCATACTCATGTTGCATCTCAATATTTTCATCATTCGCTTTATCGAAAATGGAGTTAAGCAATTGTTTAATATTACTACTTGTAAAGTTCGCCTTTCTAATTTCCTCCAATAATTTTTGTGCGTACAATCTTGTAATATCAAAGTGATGTTGCTCATGTTCTAAATGATAATCGGAATTAATATCAGGTTTTTTCCATGAATCGTGTTTGGTAAAAAAGGTAAAAATCCCCACTGTGATATCAATATTATCTCCATCCATATTTATTGATGAATTAAAAGAAAATCCTGAAGCAGTCATGGCTCCCCACGGACCACCCGGTTGAGGTTTTCCCTGAAAATCTTTCCAGGTAAGCTTTCTATCGAAATTATAATAGATCGTATCACTTGTTTCCGGAGCTGTTTTATTTTCCATAAAAACATGCGCTGTTACTTTTTGAGAAAAGCCTTTAAACGAAAAAAAAGAAATTAATACTGTTATAATGAAAGTCTTATACAAATTCATGTGTTTTTTAATTGCACGAATTTCATTTTAAAAATATCGTGCTTTATGGAATGACTTATTTTTTAACAGGAATATACGAATTGACTTTTAAATATTCTAACCTGAAGAAGCCAGAACCAAAAAAGAATTTACCACGAAGGCATGAAGATTACTAAGAAAAAAACTGTCTGACTGGTCATCCCCGTCCGACCGGGTCATCCGGGCGGGCAGGCTGGCTTCCTTTCTTTCTTATTTTTTCGCAGAAAAAATCCTTCGTGTTCTTTGCGCCTTCGTGGGAAAAAAACAACTTGCCGAAGGCGAAGTTGAAATGCTTTTTGTGAGATGAAAGTCTTCCCGCATTTTTTTTCAGAAGATATATAAAAATATCTTACCAGAAAATAATAAGACTTTGACACTAATAAAAGCAGAAATAGAAATCGATATCCGATAGCTATCGGATTTGTTTCTTTACTACGAACTTTCAGAAAATATTAATGGTTTACTATTTAGTAAGTCATCTAAACTTCCAAACCTTCTAAACGCTATTTTAAAAATAAGAAATGCCACTATTTGTTAGTTTACTACATTTTCATCACTGACCACTCACTTCTTCACAAACGAATGTGTTCTCTCTGCAATCGCATCCATTGATTGATTTTTCATACATTTAAAATGGCCGAGCGGGCATTTGTCAAACCCGGTTTTTGAACACGGGCGGCACCACAATTTGTTTACCTGAAAAACTTCATACATCGTTTGGTAAGGAACCATGCCGAAAGACGGAACTGTATTACCCCACACGGAAAGAATATTTTTTTTAAAAGCGGCTGCAATGTGCATCATTCCAGTATCGTGGCTGATCACTAATGTAGCATTGCTGACAATATCGGCGGATTCATTTAATGAAAACTTACCACAGGAATTGTAAATTTTTACAGGATCAGACTCAGCTATTTTTTCACCATTTAAAAAATCTTCTTTTCCTCCCAGTAAAATAATTGGATATTGAATTTTCTCAACCAATTCCTTCAATTTTTCTACAGGTAATTTCTTGGTATTATGTGCTGCGCCAATCGCAATGGCCACATATCCCTGAGAATGAGAAAAAGGAATATCATCTTTCTTCAGGCGCTCATTCTCCGGAATAAAATAATCAAGGCCAAGGCCGTCATTCAACACACCCAGTTTTGCTACTGTTGCCATATACCTGTCCACAATGTGTTTGTGGGGCATCAAGTTTATTTTAAAATTGGTATATATCCACTTTTTGATATTCAATTTATGAAAAGAATGAAAGGGAATTTCGCGGATTGCATTTTTGATTCGCAGCGTTCGCAAATTATGATGCAAATCAATGATGTGATCATAATTTTCTCTTTCTATTTCTTCGATGTTTTTTTTCAAATCATCTTCCAGTAAAACAACTTTATCTAAATAAGGATTGGATTGAAGAATCGCCGCAAACTTTTTCTTAGTAAGATAATGAATCACCGCGTGGGGGTATTTTTTCCGAAGGCAACGTACCACAGGCGTAGTAAGCACTATATCGCCGATAGAAGAAAAACGGATAATAAGAAATTTCAGTTTTTTTTCTTCCTGGCCGGAAGCCACTAAATCTTCTTTTTTTCTAAAAAAATCTTTGAATTTCAAAAGATAAAACTTTGACTATTTGTAATTATATTTCAAATCAGTGATACAGTAAACCCCGCCTGAACGAATCCCCGTCCGACCGTGTCATCCGGGCGGGATTCGGGCAGGCAATTAATAAACAGAAATTCCATTTATAAAATGTTCCAATCGCCGCGAGGTTCATCCAACCGTAGTTGGCTTTTTTTTATGTAAAAAAACTTTCCATAACACGGGAAATGTCGTCACCACAACAATTCCTAAAACGATAATTTCCAAATGTTGCTTTAAGTCAAAATTAAATTCCTTTTCTACTAACTTTTGTAAAAAATGACCGCCGAGCAACATGCTCCCGACCCATAATACGCAACCTAACATATTAAAAAGAGAGAATTTCTTTCCATCCATCTTTACGATTCCCGCTACTATTGGCGCAAAAGTTCTAACAAAAGGAACAAACCTTGCAATAATAATAGCTGCTCCGCCATTTTTTTCGTAAAAATCGTGAGCTTGTATCAAATACTTTTTCTTAAATAAAAAAGTATCTTTTCGCTCATATAAAAAAGGCCCGCTTTTATATCCAAACCAATAACCGACAAAATTTCCAAGAATCCCGGCTATTGCAATTAACAACCACAAAACTCCGAGGTCGGCCCATTCGCTGTTGGAATAAAATAACGCAGCGCTTACAATACTCTTGCTGTAAATTCCAGTTACAAAAAGCAACGCGTCACCCGGCAAAAAAAATCCGGCAAATAAGCCTGTTTCGGCAAACACAATAAAAAGAATCATCCACAATCCTCCATGTTCAATATAGAATTGAGGATTCAATAAATCTTTCAAGCCGATCCCCAGAAAAAGCAATAGATCCACGTAGATAATATTTAAAAAATAAAAAAAATAAGTTGATAAAGGAACAACAAAAAATTCTAAAAGAAACGAAATTCATTAATCCGGAACAAAAGCCAATGCTTTTTCCTGGTCAAATTCACCTTCCCATTTAGCTACCACACAACTGGCCAACGCATTTCCAATCACATTCACAGAAGTACGGGCCATATCCATCAATTCATCAATACCAAGAATAGCCATCACAGGCCACAATGGCAAACCGAAAGAAGAAACGGTACCCAATAAAATAACCAGCGAAGCGCGCGGAACACCTGCCACACCTTTGCTGGTAAGCATCAACGTTAATCCCATTATAAGTTGCGTTCCAATGGGCATGTGCATACCGGCAGCCTGGGCTACGAAAACACTTGCCAGAGAGAGATATAAAGTAGTTCCATCGAGGTTAAACGTGTAGCCGGTGGGCAATACGAAAGAAACGATTTTTCGTGGCACACCAAATTTCTCCATATTTTCCATCGCTATAGGCAGCGCCGATTCTGAACTGGTGGTAGCAAAAGCAATAGCCACCGGTTCTGAAACCGCCTTTATAAATTGCCGAACGGGAATTTTCAGAAAATAAGCAATCGAAAAAAGAACAACACCGACAAAAACCAGGAGTGAAGCATATAAGGTCAGCAGCAATTTTACCAGTGAATATAAAATATCAAGTCCCAAATGCCCTACTGTAAAGGCTATAGCAGCTCCCACACCAAAAGGAGCAAAGTGCATAATGATATTGGTGAACTTAAACATTGTTTCTGCAAGGCTTTCAGAAAAAAGTAACATTGGTTTGCGTTTTTCCTCTTTTACCATCGCAAGGCCTATTCCAAATATTACGCTAAAAACTACTATCGGCAACACATCGCCATTATAAACAGACTTAACAAAATTTTCCGGGAAAATATGTAATATCACATCCTGCCATGTTTGAGGAACCGTTGCAGGCAACTCTTCATGAAAGCCTGGTGGAATATGAATACCAACACCTGCCTGTGTAATATTAATCGCAACTAACCCGATGATTAAAGCAATTGTAGTGACCACTTCAAAATACACAATAGATTTCCAGCCCATTCTTCCGACTTGTTTGAGGTCTGAATGACCGGCAATGCCCACCACTAATGTGGAAAAAAGTATAGGCGCAATAATAGTTTTCACCAATCGCAAAAATATCTGGCTCAGCACTTTTAAATCTTTGGCTACCTCCGGAAAATCAACACCAATCTCTACTCCAATCACCATGGCAACAAGTATCCATGTAGTAAGCGAGCGTTTAAAAATGGCGAAAAGCATTAATGAAGCAATAGATACCCATCGAAGTATTCTTAAAAAAAGAGGAGAAATACTATTGAAATTGTAAATATCTATAAAATGAAATATCGCAGTAATAGTAAGTACTATAAAAACAAGAAGAATGCTTTTTCTTTTATTCATAAATACTATTGTGGCAGTAATTCTTCAAATCTAAGAAATAGAAAATAAATAATTGCGTATAATAAATTTGTGCCGAGTCTTAAAATAAAAAAAAACGGTCGATGGACCGTTTTTTTTGTAAATAAGATTTTAATATTAGCTCCTTCTGTTACCGAACATGCGAAGCAGGAATAAAAAGATATTAATGAAATCAAGATACAAGGTCAATGCACCAAGTATTGACATCTTTTTTACATCATTGGCAGCTACTCCCTCGCCATTGTATTCAATGCCTTCGCCGATTCTTTTTAATTTTTGAACATCATACGCGGTTAAAGCGGTAAAAACCATCACACCGATAATGCTGATAATATAATCCAACTGGCTGCTATGCAAAAAATAATTGATGATCATAGCCACCAAAACTCCGATAACACCCATCATTAATATGCGGCCAAATTTAGTAAGATCCTGTTTGGTAGTATATCCCATCACAGCCATAATGCCAAACATAGCCGAAGCAGAAAGAAAACATCCGAGCACAGAACCTGCTGTGTATGCCAATAGTATAAAGCTAAAAGTGATACCATTAATAATAGCATAAGCCATAAATAAAGCCATCAAAGCCGTAGCAGAAAGTCTTTGGTAGGCAAAGGACATAATGAGTACAAAACCCAATGGTGCGAATAAAGTTATTTTACCAAGCCCGGTAAGTCCGGTAGGTGTCTTTAAATAACTCATCAATTGTTCGTTTACTGAAAACTGCCATGCAAATAATGCGGATACACCAAGCGCCACAAACATCAATAAAAATACGTTAGCAATGAATGAGCGAGTGCGGGTTTGCTCGCCTGTGGGTACGTAAGTTATGTTAGTGAAATTAGATTTGTTGTTAGTTAATTCCATGTTTTAAAATTTTTTGGTAAAAATATATAATGTTTGAAAGAAATAAAAAATAAACAACAAGAAATAAGAGAAATTTAAGGAGTGATGAGTTATTGAGTGATAAGTTATGAGTAATGGGTGAAGAGTAATGGGTGAAGAGTAATAAGCGAAAAGTTCCAAACTAATAACCAATAACCAATAACTGATTACTACTCCTTCACCTCAAACCAAACCTTTTTCTTATCATTCCAATCGCCGTTATAATTAATGGTAATTTCTTCGCCCAAAAGTATATTTCTTACCGTTTTTACATGAATCTTTTCTTCTTCAAAATCCATAAAATATTCGCAATTACTTTGGTAACTGTGATTGTAAACCGGAATAAAACCTAATGCCATACAACATTGCTCCTTATCAATTCCCCATTCAAAAATATAATCGTGTAGCAAAGTTTTGTCCAGGAGGATTCTATCCTCTGGACTCATTACTATAACAGGCGCTTCTTCAATAATAGTATTTGCAGCAATATTTTTCCTGGTAAAAACGCCCCGGCCCTTTAGCCCGGTTTTTTTTATAAATAAATATTCTTTTATCATATTTCTTCCAATTAGGTAATGAGCTAATTATCGAATTAGCTAATTAATTAAAGATAAATTATTTTTGCGCCCTTATCTGAAAAGGAGGATTCAATGACCGACGAAGAAATTTCTGTTCAGGACCAGTACGAGGATATTTTGAAGGGGGGCGATGACGCTGCTATCAGCGAATTTTTGAACGAACAAAATATCAGCGATGTTGCTGAACTCATTTATGAAAATGAAGAAAGGGAGGTAGAAATTTTCCTTCACCTATCTATGCACCGGGCTTTGGCGCTTTTCAGAATATTGGAACATCCCACTCAGAAAAGAATTATAAAAAATCTTCCTCCCGCCAAAAGCGCTCAGATACTGAATGAAATGGAGCCGGACGACAGGACTTCCTTCTTTGAAGATCTTCCTAACGAAGTAGTGAGAGAATTGGTAAAAACACTGGTTCCTGAAGAAAGAAAAATCACGCTATCACTTCTTGGATATCCTGAAAACAGCGTCGGGCGATTGATGACGCCGGATTATATTTATGTATATGAGCATAATACCGTATCGGAAGTTTTAAATGTTATCAGAAGCGTAGGAAAAAATACCGAAACCATTGATGTAGTATATGTTATCAATGATCACGGCGAATTGTTAGATGACCTTAGAATCAGGGAATTTATCCTGGCTTCGCCGGATACGAGAGTCAATGATTTGATGGATGGCAGATACATCGAATTAAATGCCCGCGATGACCAGGAAACCGCAAGCGAAGTTTTCAAAATGAATAATCGTGTAGCCCTACCCGTTGTAGATGATAATAATGTGTTACTTGGCATCGTCACCATTGATGATGTGTTGTGGGTAGCCGCTGAAGAATTCAGTGAAGACGTTCAGAAAATAGGTGGTGCGGAAGCATTAGACATGCCTTACCTGGAAACCCCGTTTTTTCATTTAGTTAAAAAAAGAGTGGGCTGGCTTACGATACTTTTCTTTGGTGAAATGCTTACTGCCACTGCGATGGCTTTTTACAATGATGAAATGGCTAAGGTGATTATCCTCACTAATTTTATTCCACTCATTATCAGTACCGGCGGCAATAGTGGCACACAGGCATCAACCTTAATTATACAGGCAATGGCCCTTGGAGAAGTAAAGCTTACCGATTGGTGGCGCGTGATGCGACGCGAAATATTATCAGGGCTTATGTTAGGTGTCATGTTGGGGTGTATTGGCTTTTTAAGAATAACCCTATGGAGCTTTGCAATGCATCATGGGATTGGCAAAGATATTTATGGACCGCATTGGGTATTGCTTGCAATCACAGTGTGGCTTTCGTTGATAGGAGTGGTGCTTTGGGGTTCGCTTATCGGCAGTATGCTTCCCTTGCTCTTAAAAAGATTAGGCGCGGATCCCGCTTCTTCTTCAGCACCTTTCGTCGCTACTTTAGTTGACGTTACCGGGTTGATCATTTTCTTTAATGTTGCACTGTTGGTTCTAAGAGGTACACTTCTTTAATTAGCTAATCAGCCAATGAGCTAATTGTTTTTACCGACTGAAAAATACCGTTC
>Ga0070660_100000805_pt1 | contig 20791 bp, 19 predicted proteins | sample KBSC33metaG_FD_64670 | JGI IMG/M metagenome (GOLD analysis project Ga0070660, IMG submission 64670) | Corn rhizosphere microbial communities from Kellogg Biological Station, Michigan, USA - KBS C3-3 metaG | ecosystem: Host-associated > Plants > Roots > Rhizosphere > Soil ... | reverse complement strand
TATGGCTTGGGCGGTGCGATTTACAACTGGCAAGGAACATCCATGGCTGCGCCGTTAGTGGCTGCAGAAGCGGCGGATATCTTGTCTGCGCACACTTCGTTTTCTGCCGCGCAGGTCGTTCAAGACATCTTGCATAGCACCGTTTCCCTCGTCGGCGTGGCTTCGATGGCTGCATAGGTTTCATCTTCTTCCGGTCGCGCTCGCAGGCGCGGCCGTGGTTTTCCGATCCCTCGCTTTGTCAGCATTCTGTCTGTTGATGACAGGTTGCGCCGATATATGTAGTGCGAGGCAAGCATTCTCATGTGTCACTCAAGCTGGATGTGAACCTTTCGGTTCATCCGGCCATGACCCTTTCTCGGGGGCATAAATCTCTTCATTAAGAGAGACTTCGTGTTTATGTCCCGCTACCGTTAAAAGACTCCAGTTCCGCTGTATAACGCTCATTACGCGAGCCACTTGGAGCGTAATACTCTTCGACCGACTTCACCCAGCGTTTGACTTCAGGAACATACCAAAAAGCCCGATAGATACGGCCTGTGGCTTTTGTTCCAGCTGGTGTGTTCTCGATCCGCGTGACGGTTGAAGTACTGCCTTGGGTAATTTGCGCACCTTGGACAACATTCTGTCTAGGCGCGATTTCGCCAACCCAATCTCCTTCAGACTCAATTTTCAGGGCTTTGAATTTACCGGCCGGTACTTCGATTGTTTCAAAGCTGACCACCGTATATTTGCTTTCCCATAGTTGCGACTTGAAATTCGTTCCCTGGGGATGATCTTCTTCATAGCGCAGATTCCAGGTCTTGCCTATGGTTAGTGGAAAAGCGAATGGGCGGTTTACTACGGTTTCTTTACCATTGACATTGCGTATCCGGCTCCAGTCAAGCCCTGCAAATATTTCATTCGGCGGCTGAGTTGATCCGCTTTGCTTGACACTGAGGTAAATTGCTGAAGCTGTGACTCTGGAAATTGTGAACTCGTCCCGCGTTTGTACCCAGCTGTTTGGCGCCTTTTCTGTCGTCATGCGATAAACCCAGTGGTCACCTGACTTGAATATCGGTTGTTCCACAGTTTGCGCAAGAGCTGCTGTTGATACGGTAAGACAAGCAATGCTGAAAACGAAAGCTCTCATGTTGTAGGAGGAAGTAATAGGGCGAGAAAAATAATCAGGGACGGCAGTAGCGGACGCATACTGCCATGGGAATATCTTTATGGTAATGGCTGATCCATGGCAGACATAAATCGATCATCCGCTTCATTGAACCTCGCTTGTCGGTTGTGTTTTCAGCTTGAGTTTGTACAGCCGGTCCTTCAATGCATCGATAAATTCCTGCTTCTCTTCCATCCAGTACAGTGCTTTTCCGACTGCGACGCTGACAAAGAAAGGAACCGGAATCCAGGAGCCTTTCGGCATGGACTTGCCAAGGCCGTGCATGTATACCGGTATCACCGGCACTTGCGGAAACCGCTTTGCGAGATGCCAGATACCTGCTTTCAGTTCGGCCATCTGTTCAGGCTCGCCGCGCGTCCCTTCCGGGAAGATGACGAGAATGCGTCCTTGTTCGAGTGCACGATAGCATTCGATGAGCGGATCTTCGCCGGCTCTTGCGCCGCCGCGTACCACGGGGATGATGCCGATGACGTTCAAGGAAAACCAGCGCAGCAAGGGCGTTTTGAAAAAATAGTCCGCGGCGGCTGCCGGTTGCACATTCGGGATGGCGGAAAGAGGAAAAAGCGACAGCAGCGTAAGGATGTCCAGATGACTGTTATGGTTCGCCGCAACGATGGCCGCTCCTTTCACGGCCAGCCGCTCGCGGTGGCGAACATGAATGCCAAGCCACAGCAGAACGACTGGGTAAGCGATGCAAACGACGAAGAGCATGCGAAGCATTGAGCGGAAGCACTTCTGCATACCTGCTCCTTAGTAGTACAAGTAATAGATGTAATGGAAAAAGAGCGGGGACGTATAGGTGAGGGAGTCTAGCCTGTCGAGAATTCCGCCATGACCGGGCAACAGGGAACCGGAGTCCTTGATGCCGATGTCCCGCTTCACCGCCGAGATGACGACATCGCCGATGAAACCGAACAGGCTGATCAAGAGGCCGGCCAGAACGGCATGCAAGGGGTTCATCGGCGTGAACCACGGCGCCAGCAGCCAGGCCAGGAGAGTCGTGGTCAGCATGCCACCGACCAGGCCTTCAGCGGTCTTGTTCGGGCTCACCTTGGGAATGATCTTGTGCTTGCCGAGCATTTTGCCCCACAGGTACTGGGCGATATCGTTGATCTGGGTAAGCACCAGCAAATAGAACACGAGCATCTCGCCCGTGATCGTTCCGTGAGCGCTCTGGCGCGCAGGCATATTCAGCAGATAAGCCATATGGCTGATGCTGAATACCGTCGTCATCAATCCCCACTGCAGTGTTCCGGCAGCGCGCAGGTATCCTTGCGTTTCGCCAATCATCACCATGCGCATCGGCAGCAGCAGGAAGACAAAGACGGGGATGAAGATGATGAACATGCCGTACCAGGCAGTGCCTACCCAGAGGTATTGAACCGGTATGGAGAAATAGGCCCACAGCAATACCTTGTTATCGGCACGCCGGGTAGGGGCGATGGAGAGAAATTCCTTGAACGCCATGAAGCTGACGATCGCGATGATGGTCACGGCGACGGTACGATCGAGCGTGAGGGCGATAAAGAACACGGCGACCAGCCACCACCAGGTCTGGATGCGCAGCTTGAGTTCAACGTAATTCTTTTCCGGGTGAAGGCGGATCAGTGTCGCGGTAACGATGGATGCAATGACTAAAACCGCGACTATTCCGGCGAAAGCGTAGTGAAGCGTGTTAAACAAGCTGATCTCCCTGTTTCAGGACTGAACGTGACGAAGAGCCTGGCGGCCTCGATTGAATACGGTATAAAAAAGAAGTGCCGCCATGACGGAGAAGCAGGCGTCGAGATAGGGAAGAATGGGCTGATCGAAGCCGATGAGCAGGCCGAACAATCCGAACAAGACAGCCCGATCGCTCTTGCCCATCGGACCGTCATAGCGTCTGCCGCCACCCACCACTTGCCCCAGAACGCCGACGAACTCGCTCATGAGGGATAAAAAAATAACGGCGGCCACGATGCCTGAATGGACGCCGGGAAGCAAGGCGAATGGAGCGTAGAGCGCGGTATCGGAAACGACGTCGCTGGTTTCGTTCAATATCGCGCCGAGTTTGGATTGTTGCCGGTATTCCCGCGCAAGCATGCCGTCGATAGCATTAAGCGCCATGCGAATCAGCATGAAAAGCGGAAGAAGGGCGAACGCGACCCGAGGGGGCTGCAAGAGCCAGGCGCCGTAGCACAAGGATGCAATGGCTGCCGATGTGGTAACTGCGTTTGCCGTAATGCCGAGTCGGTAGAGTTGTGCTGTGAGTGGGCGCAGTAACTGTTGAAACCTGGGCTTCAAGTCGTAAATGGAGGGCATGGGATCGCGCTTCTATGAAGTTGTTATTTTGGATTTTGGCGATTTTATAACATTCTTGAGCACAATTTCTGAGCCAGTGTGTGCCACCTTTGCATGAGCAAGGTAGTCAAGCTGCGGGAAAATGCTTCGCCAATAGGCTCTTGAAGTGTCGCGGGCATCGGTGGAATTGAGCATGCCCTTGGCGGCACGGAATGCGGCATAAGCATTCGTGCGCTGCCCCGCTGATTCTCGCGGGACAGCGTTGTCTGCTTTTACTGAAACGCCACCTCGGCAAAACTCCGCAGCTTGCGGCTGTGCAGCCTGTCCACTCCTTGCCGCCTCAGCAATTCAATTGCCCGAATGCCAATCCGCAGATGCTGATCCACGCGTGCGCGGTAGAAGTGATTCGCCATGCCGGGCAGTTTGATTTCGCCATGCAGCGGCTTGTCGCTCACGCAGAGCAATGTGCCGTAGGGTACGCGGAAACGGAAGCCGTTGGCGGCGATGGTGGCGCTTTCCATGTCGAGCGCAATGGCACGGCTCTGGCTGAAGCGGCGCTCGGGCGTGCGATGCGGCAGCAGTTCCCAGTTGCGATTGTCGGTGGTGGCCACGGTGCCGGTACGCATCACGCGTTTCAGGTCGTAGCCTGTAAATTGCGTGACTTGGGCCACCGCTTCTTCAAGTGCCAGTTGCACTTCGGCCAGGGGCGGAATCGGTACCCATAATGGCAGGTCTTCGTCGAGCACATGGTCTTCGCGCACATAACCGTGCGCCAGCACGTAGTCTCCCAATTGCTGCGTGTTGCGTAGACCGGCGCAATGGCCCAGCATGAGCCAGGCATGCGGGCGCAGCACGGCAATGTGGTCAGTGATGGTTTTTGCATTGGAAGGACCCACGCCGATGTTGACCATGGTGATGCCGCTGCCGTCGGCGCGCACCAAATGATAGGCCGGCATTTGCGGCATGCGCGGCGGTACCGCGCCGAGTTCGTCGTCAGGGTACAGGCTTTGGCCTATGCGCCGCGTGACCACGTTGCCCGGTTCGATGAAGGCAATATAGTGATCGTCGTCCGCAGGCGCTTGCGGGTCTGGCGGACGGCTCATGATCTCGTGACCGAGGCGTATGAACTCGTCCATGTAGAACTGGTAGTTGGTAAACAGCACGAAGTTCTGGAAGTGCTCGGGCGCCGTGCCGGTGTAGTGGCGCAGCCGCTGCAGCGAATAGTCCACGCGCGGCGCGGTGAAGAGCGACAGCGGCTGGGCTTCGCCGGGGGGCACTTCACACGTGCCGTTGGCGATGCCGTCGTCCATCGCCGACAGGTCCGGCAGGTCGAACAGGTCGCGCATCGCCAGGCGTCGTTCCGCGCTCATGTTGCCTTCGATGTGGTCATGCTCGGCGAATGAGAAATGAATGGGGATGGGGTGCGAACTCACGCCCACTTCCAGTTGCACCGGCTGCGTGCAGCCATGGTTCTTCAACAGCAGGCGGAATTGTTCCAGATAATAGTTGCCGAACAGGTCCGGCCGGGTGATGGTGGTTTCGTAAGTGCCGGGTCCGGCGACGAAGCCGTAGGAACGTCGGGAATCGGCGCGCGCTACCGTCTCGGTCTGAATGCGCACATAGGGATAACAGGCTCGTACGCGGCTCGCAGGATTCTCGCCGTTGACGAAGCGTTGCAGCCATTCTCGCAAATGGCCGATGCTGTTGTCGTAAATGGCGCGCAGTTGATTCAGCGCAGCAGCGGGATCGTCGTAGCGGGCGGGGGCGATCGGATTCGGGGTCAGCACGTTGCGCTCCTGAAGAGGGATGACATGAAAGTATTGTAAGGGTAACAGCTTTCCCGAGATACAACATCGGCGCGTTGTCCTTATCGCTGCTTTGCTTCGATATGTATAGGCAAGGTGATTTCCGTGAATGAATATCCCATGGTCATGGTGCTGATGGGATGCAAGGCGTGACATGCCATCTGCCGGATTTTGCTGAATGCTGAAGTATAAGAATGCCGTGCGTTGTCAAAACAGGAATGCTATTCCATCGTGGCGTGGCCTCTATCTTTGAGTTTAAAGAATATCAATCGCATGGAAAACCCTAAGTTCTCGCAGCTTGCCGATATGGAAACGGCGTATGTGCCAGTGCAAGGATTGACCGATCAGGAAGCCGCTGCGCGTTTGCGGCAGTATGGCTATAACGAACTTCCATCGAAGCAGCAGCGCACCGTCCTGCACATTGTGGCTGAAGTGCTGCGTGAACCGATGTTTCTGCTGCTGATGGCCGCAGGCGCCATTTACCTGGTTCTTGGCGATCCCGGCGATGCGTTGATGTTGCTCGGGTTTGTATTCGTGTCGATGGGCATCACCATTTTTCAGGAGCGCAAGACCGAACGCGCGCTGGAAACACTGCGAGACTTATCCAGTCCGCGCGCGCTGGTGATCCGTAATGGTGAACAACGGCGCATTCCCGGCCGCGAAGTCGTCCGAGGGGATCTGTTAGTGCTGGAAGAGGGGGACCGGGTGCCGGCGGATAGTGCATTGGTCGAATGCCATGACTTGTTGATCGACGAATCATTATTGACTGGAGAATCGGTCGCAGTGGCGAAGGCGATTGCGATGCAAACCCCCATGGAATCTTCTGCGCAAGTGTACTCCGGGTGCATGATCGTACAAGGTGGCGGCCTCGCGCGGGTAACGGCAACCGGTGCGGAAACGGAATTGGGCAAAATCGGCAAAAGCCTGCAAGCATTGACGCCGGAGCAAAGCCCATTGCAGCAGGAGATTCGTCTTCTTGTGAAGCGTTTTGCCCTATTCGGCGTGGCGCTGTCTCTGCTGGTGCTGTTGCTATATGGATGGAGTCGCAGCGATTGGATGAATGGCTTGTTGACCGGCATTACCCTTGCCATGTCCATTCTTCCCGAGGAATTCACCGTCATCCTGACGGTTTTCATGGCATTGGGCGCATGGCGGATCGCCAAGCATCAGGTATTGACACGTCATACGCCGGTGATCGAAGCACTCGGATCTGCCACCGTATTATGTGTCGACAAGACAGGCACACTGACACAGAATCAGATGGCGGTGAAAACGGTCGTTACCGACCATCAAACCTTCCAGATTGATGTCAGGCAGCGCGACGCTCTTCCGCCAGCAGCGCAACAGGTACTTGAGGTTGCCGTGCTGGCGAGTGAAATCATGCCGTTCGACCCAATGGAAAAGGCATTTCATCGCTGTTTGGCCGATCTATTTCCAGAGACAAGAGCAGCATATGGCAATTGGCCTTTGGTCCATGACTATCCATTGACCAAGGAAATAATGGCGATGACACATGCATGGCGAGCACCTGGCGATTCCGGATACACCATCGCCACGAAAGGCGCGCCTGAAGCAGTGATCCATCTGTGCAAACTGAATCCGCAACAAGCGACGGAAGTTTTGCAGGAAGTGCAGCAGCTTGCTGCACAAGGCATGCGCGTGCTGGCGGTTGCTAGAGCGCGGTATGCCGGCGATAACTGGCCGGCAAAGCCTGATGCGTTCACGTTCGAATGGCTGGGTCTCGTCGGGCTGGCCGATCCGCTGCGACCGGAAGTGCCTGCGGCCATCAAGGAATGCAACCAGGCGGGAGTTCGGGTCATCATGATTACCGGGGACTTTCCGGTGACGGCACAAGCGATTGCCAGGGAGGCGGGGTTACCCAGCGAACAGGTAACGACCGGCGCACAACTTGCCGTCATGGACGAGGCCTCGCTGCAAAGGCGCGTGCAGGAATGTCATGTTTTTGCGCGTATTCTTCCAGACCAGAAGTTGCGCCTGGTGACTGCGCTCAAGGCCAATGGCGAGGTCGTCGCAATGACCGGCGATGGCGTGAACGATGCGCCGGCGCTCAAGGCTGCGCATATCGGCATCAGCATGGGCGAACGCGGCACCGATGTCGCGCGCGAGGCCTCATCTCTGGTACTGCTGAATGATGATTTCACTTCGATCGTGCGCGCCATTCAACTCGGCCGCCGAATTTATGACAACCTGCGCAAGGCATTAACTTATGTGGTGGCAGTGCATGCGCCAATCGCCGGTATGGTGATGTTTCCCGTGCTGTTCGGTACCACGATGGTGTTTGCACCGATTCACATCGTGTTTCTGGAAATGATCATCAATCCTGCCTGCGCGATCGTATTTGAAACAGAAGGAGCGGAGCAGGACATCATGCGGCGTCCCCCAAGACGGATCGGAGAACGGTTATTCGGTGCAAGGAACATTACGCTGTCCGTGCTTCAAGGGCTGGGACTGTTAGTCGCGGTTGCTGCGGTATTTCTATTCGGGCTTCGAACCGGATTATCTGATGAGCGAGCACGTGCAATGGCCTTTGCGTGCATCGTACTCGGCAACCTTGCTCTCATCGTGTCGAGCCGCTCCTTTGCCGAGAATATTCTCGGGTTGTTACGTATTCCTAATGCGGCGCAATGGTGGATGCTGGCGGGCGTCAGCATTGCGCTGGCAGCCGTGCTGTATGTACCCGGCCTGCAGCAGGTTTTTCACCTTTCAGCATTGCAGGCACAGGATCTTGTTTTCCCTGTCATTGCGAGTCTTGTTGCAGTGGTCTGGTTTGAATGTGTGAAGTTTGGATTCAGTTCCTTGTTTCGTAGCGGGTAATTCGCACTTGCAATGTCGAGTGGAAAATGAGAACACACCACTATTTGCTTGAGATGTCGGTTGTCGCGTTGAGCACAACGATGGCTACTCATTGGGCAATGGCGGATACGGAGATTTCCGGATTTGCATTCGTGCAGGAAGACAGTTCGCTGAAGATCGGCGGCACGCTTGTTCATCTTTACGGCATTTACATCCCCCCAACCGATCAAACCTGTTATACCTTCATTCGACCCATTCCTTGCGGGACGCGCGCGTCATTGGCACTGGATTTCAAAATCTCAGGCGACTTCGTGCATTGCATGCCGCACTATGTCAATCCCGATGGCAGCGTCATTGCAAGCTGCAGTTCTGGAAACGAGGATTTGAGCGAATGGATGCTCCAGCGAGGATGGGCCGTTGCGCTGCCTGATGCGCCTTTCGAATATGCGGCGATGGAAAGCATTGCCCGCGCAAGGGGAATCGGTGTCTGGGGAATACCGGTCGAGGTGATTCCCCGCGGACGGTTTCATCAGAAATGAAAGCGGTGTTCCTGGCTGGAGCAGAGCACGCCTTATGTCGCGGGAGTGTTCTTTTTGCCAGTCGGTATATGCGCAAATCCGGGCGGATAATTCACGATCTTCGTACTGCGAAAGATCGCCGGATCGAAGGAGGACTGGTTGCCCTGCGTGCGCGCGCCGCCGGTAATGGCCGACATTGCCTCACGGTCGAGTTCGACGCTTTCGGTCAGGTCTTTGATGACGATCTTGCTCATGGCTTTCTCCTTGAAGGTACAAAACACGAAATGGCAATGAAGACTCGCTTGATCTTCATTGCCTGAGGTGAAATTCCCGTGGCTGTACGGGAAGCGGCTTCACAACTTGACATTGGCATCAGCCCATTGGGTCGGGTTGACGTCAAGATGCAAAGGTTTGAAATCGGGACCGATGGAACCGATATTGTTAAGGACATTGACTTTGACGTTCTGCTCCTGGTTAAGGTCCTGTTTGACGCCGACATTGACGTTGGCCACCGGTCCCAGGCCTGCAAGCCAGGAATTGGTGCCTCCGCGCACGGATGACATTGTCTTGGCGTCGAGCTCCTGGCTGTGCGTGAGATCGGCAATCGCAATCGATGACATGATGTTTCTCCTGTTAAGTTTGGTGGAGGCGGATGCCTCCACCAGGTTGCGTGTTTAGCCGAAGCTGATTTTGTTGTGACCGTCCTGGTAGGGGTTGACGTCCGACGTGACGTCGCAGACAAAGGCGGAATTATTGCCGTTGTTAACCAGGGTGTTCTGGGCTTGGTCGAGCATTTGCTTGGCGTCGAACTTGAAGTCGCTTTTGTACATGTTCGCTAGAGGCCCATGTCCGGAATTCGGGCTGCCGCTGCCGCCGCGCACGGCGGTCATGCCTTTGGCGTCGAGTTCAACGGTAAGCGACAGGTCTTTGACGATCAGGGTGGTAGTCATGGCAATTCTCCTTCAATGGATTTCAATGGATAAATGGAAGATCGGATGAATCAGGCGAAGCTGACGCTGTTGTTGCCGTTCTGGTACGGGTTCACGTTGGCGGTGATGTTCGAAGCAAAGGCGACGTTGTTGCCGTTGTTAACCAGCGTGTTCTGCTCTTGACTGAGTTGCTGAGTGATGTCTAGGGCGAGGCTGGCTTTGCCGGGTTCGGGCTTCGGCTGTTGGTCGCCTCCCCAAGAGCAGTACGACGTGGTGTAGCCCTTGTATGTGCCGCCGAGTACACCGGCCATGGTGTGTGCATCGAGTTCGGTGGTGACGGACAAGTCTTTGATGATGATGGAAGTCATGATGTTCTCCTGAAAAGTGGTTTGGTGAAGTGAGCGTTTTGTTGCACTCGACCGACATACAGCAGGGAGTGTGCCAGTGCGTGTTCAGAACGCGGATATGTTGTGTAAGTAATTGAAAGTTAAGGGGAAAATTAAGATTCCCGGCGGAGTGGCATGGTGAAGCCGGGCATTCGTACGCCCATGCATGCCGGGCATGAACCAACATAGGGAGCAATGGCGTTCGCGCCTTCCCAACACATGCCGCAGAGGTCCGCAATGGGACTGCTTGTGCGCTGAATTTACAGTTGCCGTCTTTGTCTCAGCTTCTGCGGCGGCTTGCGCTTCGTTATAACAATCGGCAACTTGCTGTCGCTTTCCGTTCGTCGAGTTCGGAACTCAATATCTATGGCCAGCCTTGCACACGCTATTCACGGCTTTCAGAACGGTAGCCTGTCGCACAATGAATTTCTGGCGCAGGTCGATCGGCTGCTGGCGACGGACCGCGCCAATTCGGCGCGCTTGCAAGATTTGTTGAGCGATGAAAGCACACGGGTCTTGTTGCCGCCCGATATCTATGATGAGTTGCGCAGCCGCGTGGACGATACCTTTTCACCGCGCCCTGACAACACTGCCGCACAGACCGTCATGCATGAACATGCGCGTGACCATCCGACATCGGACACTGTCTCGCCGGGAAGCTGGCTGCACACGTTGCCGCCGGGCGTCGAACCGGGAGTCATGAAAGGTGTTGGCGATACCTTGAACGGCCGCTTCGTGCTGGAGGAGTGCATTGGTTTTGGCGGCATGGGCATGGTGTACAAGGCACTGGACTTGCGCAAGCTGGAAGCGTCCGACCGCAATCCGTATATCGCCATCAAGGTATTGAATGTGCAGTTTCGCGGGCATCCTAAATCGCTGATCGCCTTGCAGCGCGAAGCGAAGAAGGCGCAGTCGTTGGCACATCCCAACATCGTCACCGTCTACGATTTCGACCGCGACGGCTCGACTGTCTACCTGACGATGGAGTATCTGTCGGGCCAGCCGTTGAGCCTCAAGTTGCGCGATCCCGATTTCAAGGGAATGCCTCTGTCAGAGGCGCTGCCTATCGTGACCGGCATGGCAAGGGGACTGGAGTACGCCCACGAGCGCGGCTTCGTGCATTGTGACTTCAAACCGGCCAATGTCATTCTGACCGATAGCGGCGGCGTCAAGGTGATCGACTTCGGCATCGCGCGCGCCATTCGTAAACCGACGCAAGAGACGGAAGCCACTGTGTTCGATCCGGGCAGCCTCGGCGGTTTGACCCCGGCTTATGCAAGTCCGGAAATGCTCGAACACCGTGATCCCGATCCGCGCGACGATATTTATGCCTTGGGCTGCATCACTTACGAACTGTTGACCGGGCGGCACCCCTTCGACCGTTTGGCCGCAACGCAAGCGAAGAACGCGGGAATGAAGCCGCAACGGCCGAAGAACCTTAGCCACAAGCAATGGCATGCCTTGAAGTGCGCGCTTTCCTTCGAACGCGAGACGCGCACGCCGACCGTGGCCCGCTTTCTGCAGGAATTGGGCGGTGAAAGAAAGGCATGGGGCCGGATTGCGTTGGCCGCTTCAGGAGGAGCTTTCATCCTGGCGCTGGCTGTCGTTACAGGCTATTACTGGGAGTCCTGGAGCGAAGGCGGCAGCGGGCAAGAATCCACTGCGGATACTGCACAAGAAACGCCGCAAGCGGCACGTCCGTCACCGACGCTCACTGCCGCCGCCGTCGAACAAGCGCTGGCAAGCGTGCCATGCTCAGCGCTGATTGCTTCAGTGCGCGACGACGCGCTCGAAGTACAGGGCTATCTTCCCGCTAGTTTCGGCACGGCGCGTGTCAAGGAAATGCTGGACGGCATGGCGGGAGGGCGAACCATGCGTCTGGATGTACAGCAGGTCAGCGAAGAGAAGTGCGGCGCGATCAGGCTGTTTGCGCCGTACTGGAAGCAAAACCGGCAAGCAGGAGGCAATGCATCGCTGCATGTCAGACCGCGCAATGCAGCGCTGATGGAAGGCGATGCGCTGGTGCTGGACCTGACCACGCCTGGATACGATTCCCATGTGAATGTCGATTACTATGCCTTCGACGGCGGCGTCGTGCATCTCGTGCCTAGTCCGCGCTTGAGAACCAATCAGGCACCGCCGAATTATGCGGCTACGATAGGCGGCGCGGGAAACTGGGTAATTACCAAACCCTTCGGCACCGACCTAATCGTATTGCTTGTCACACCGGCACCGTTGTTCGAGGGACTGCGTCCGGAAAGCGAACGTGCGGCGGATTATCTGCGCGCAGTGGAGAATCAACTGGGGCAGATGGAGAAAAAATACGGGCCCGGAAAAATCGCGGTGGATTTTTTGCAGATTACGACTCATCCCGGGAAATCGTGAGCGTCTTGCATGGACGCTGATGGAACTCTGTTCGTTTTCATCCCACTCATCATTGAGCACATTAGTGAGTTTGCCAAGGATGAAAACATTCTCTTTTCTTACCAATAGGACTTACGCAAAACCGCCCCAGCGGCGTTGCGCCGACTTGCCGTACAACTCGTACTGTCTGCGTCGGCGCGCCTTGCTGGGACAATTTTGCGTAAGTCCTGTTATCAATTGCTTTTCTCCCAAAACTCTACGCAGAGCTGAACAGGAGCAGATTCAAAGAGAACGCAATGCCGTGCCGCTTGAAGATGTGATGAAAAAGGAGCTTCAATTTCGCAAGCATTCATTGGAGAACCCGGCCTTTGTTGAGAGGCCGAAGTTGAAGAAAATTCTGATGGAATTCTAGGAGTTCGAGCCATGATGTCGCGAAAACTGACAAATGCCATCCACCATATCGCCAGCAAAGGCGGAAAGAATGCGACTCCGCTTATTTCGGCTCCATTTAATGTTTCCAAGGGTAATGCCGTAGGGAGGAGTGAAGGACCGGAAAATTATGCATTTTGCAATGTTGAATTCATCCGTCAGCGCCATATCAATATGTGCGGGGATGCGTGTTTTAACATGCTGCTTTCCTACAAAGGAAAGCCCCATGAAAAAAGTCTCAAGCAGAATCCGCGTGGAATATTGGAAGGGCTCACTTCCAGTGAGATGAAAGAGAAACTGTTGGGCGCTGGCTTGGTCTCACCTCAGCTACAGTATCCTCAAGATCGAAAATGGTCGGCCAAAGATCTAACTGCGATTATGAATGAACATGGCCCTCTCATTTGTATGGGGAAAGCCTCCTCTTTCCCACCTGTGTATCATTTTGTGCTTGTGTTCGGGGCGGATCAAGATAGTGTCGCTTATCATGATCCGCTGGGCGGTGCCAACAGGCGTATGACGCTGAATGATTTCAATAAATTTCTTGCTTGGGATGATGATGCTTGCGTGATTGCAGCAGACGATCCTTTCTCTAATCAAACTAAAACTGCTCAAGAAAGTAAATCCGAGGCTGAGAGCTCCGCGAAACGCAACTATAGCCGCTCTTTCGCGGGTAAGTGGAAAGGGCTCGTGCAGGAATAATCGCCCGCGCTACCTGAACCTCTTCTGCGAATGCCGCATTGGCATCGTATTGGAAGTGTGTCGAAGATTCATTCATCTGTTTCTCAGCTTTACTCGTTACTCGCGATCCTTGCGTTGATGTTCCAGTCTCAATTTGAGAACCAGATCTCGAACATGACCGGCCGCAGGCTTGAACGAAAGATCGGCATCGAAAATCATCATCATGCGTTTGGCGACTTCCGCACGTTCCCATACTTCCTTGATTTGCCGGGGCGTTTCGCGGTCCTTTGGCGTTTTCAATGTGCCTGCGTTGAGCAGAAATTTTTCTGCCTCATTGGCATAACGTCGCAAATCTTCCATGTCGGCATAGGGAGAAAAACTCTGTCGAGCCGTTTTCACAGCGCTTTCATAATCCGGGTCAATGTTTTTATTTTCGCCATAAAGAATGCGTCGACCATCTTTATCGACCCCGCTTTTAATCGTTTTCGGTATGGTTTCCAATATTCTTTTGGCATCGTCGAACCAGGTTGCGCTTGTTATAAGCTGCATGGCAGCCTTTTTCATATCCTGCTCAACCTGGCTTGGTTCATTCAAATTGCCCTGTTCCTTAGCATAGCGGGCAAGTCGCCGCATTCTTCGTGATTGAACATTGTCTGTGCCTGCATTTCGCAATTTCGCAGAGTCTTCCAGACCGGGCTTGTCCTTGCGTGCTGCATTCATCAACCTGGTCACCTGCTTCCAGTTTTCTTTCTTTGACACGGAAGGTAGTTGAGGCTTTGCTTGTTTCCATGGTTCTTCCATGCTGTCCAGAGAAATAGCTTTTTTGATGACTTCTTTGGCAGCATCGTCATCCAGCATGCTGTGGTGGAGGAAGTCGAGATTTTTCGCTTTTTCGGAATCGGCGCGGCGGTCCTTGTGCTGCTCCATCACACTGTTCATAAACTCCGTGTAAGCGGTTTTCGCTGAATAGCTTCCCGGCTTGCGGACAAGCTTCTCTTCACGGTTCGTGGAATCCTTATTCTGATAAAGGCCTTCGTTCGGCGGAAATTCATTGCCCCTTCTCTTTTTTTCTATGCCGGCCAGAAGCGATGCGCCTACCGTGAATACATCGCTTCGTTCATCGACGCCTTCGAAATGACCGACTTCCGGCGCTACATAGACGGGAGTATGACCGACAAACACTGCATCCTTTTCGGAGGAAAATCCAAGGTCAATCAAAACAGGTTCTCCGGTTTCTTGATTCACAAGAAAATTTTCCGGCTTGATGTCATTGTGAACCACGCCGGCTTTGCCAAGATGCTCCGTTACATCGAGCAGACGACGGGCGATAAACTGAATAGCGCCCCAATACTGTTCGCTGGAAATCTTGCCGGTATCCCAGCATTTTCGGAGAGCATCAAACGCTTTCATCCCGGTTGGTCCTGGTATGAAATCCATCAACAGTGTGCGTTTCGCTTCTTGCTCGTGAGGTACTTGAGCGATTCCATACAAATGAACCAGATTAGGATGGGGGCCGACACTATCGTAAATTGTTCGATAGGCTTTCAATTCGTCAGCAAGATCAATTGTCGCTGTTCCTTTCCCGATTTGAACCAAGGTCTTGCCAATCAATTGGTTGCCATTTTCGTTTTCAAAAATCGAAACGCTGCCAAAACTGCCGTTCCCAATATCTGCTCTGGTCAGTTTTAACTGTTGCAAGGAAAGTTCGCGTTTGATCAAGACGGGACCTGTAGAGAGTTCCCATGCCACGTTGCTTTCCTGGCGTAGTGGCTGCTCTTTCTCTGAATGGCTTGCGTCATTCTCCGATTGAGTCATGCACTCTTTTGCTTGTTCTTTTGCGCTTTGGAGTTTGCCGGAGGATTGCTCGGACATGGCATTTGGCCAAGTGCGCAGCGGTGGAAAATAATCGCGGCGCGGCCTTTTATTTTCAAACTGAAAATCGGGAGGGGAGGCAGACTGTAGAGTACGTTTATTGCCGGAATTCTCCGTACTCTTGGCAACGGGTTCCTGGATAGAGGAAAAGAAATGGGCAGATGACAGGCGGAAAATGGGTTTCATGTCGGTATCTCATCTTTCCTTGGAAAAGCCAATTTTCCGAGGACGTTTTTAACAGTACATAAGAGTTCTCTTCATAAATATGAGTAGCAATAGCAGTGGGTTCAGTTCCGTCATTTGAACTGGATTGATGGTTCATCAGAGTGAGCGCTTATCGGTAGTGCAATCTGGCACTGGATTCAGTTACGTCCTTGCCGCATTACTCCACCGCCCGCGCCACCCGAAACCCATTCTGCAAATACCGCACGCTGGCATCGTATTTGAAGCGCGTCGAAGAAAGCATATAGCTGGCGTCGTCGCGCCAAGAGCCGCCGCGTATGACGCGAGTGCGGCACTCCGGTTCGTCCCAGGCCTGGCCGTCGGCAGGGGCGCCTTTGTAGGAGTTATGCCAGCAGTCGGCCACCCATTCCCAGACGCTGCCGTTCATATCGTGAAGGCCGAAGGGATTGGCAGGGAAGGAGCCTACGTTGAGCGGCGCTTCTTTCTGCCATGGCTCGCCACAGCCCTTGCAGTTGGCCATGCCGCTGCGCATCTGCTCTCCCCACCAGTAGCGGGTTGATGTGCCGCCCCGTGCGGCGTATTCCCATTCCGCTTCAGTCGGCAAGCGATAGGGCTTGCCCGTCGTTTTGGCGAGCCACTGGACGTATTGCTGGGCATCGTCCCAACTGACGTCGCGCACCGGGCTCGTTTTACTCAAGTTGCCGTCAATGGTGATACGTGAACATGCACTGGCTGCCACGCAGGCATCCCATTGTTCGACGGTTACTTCGTATTTGCCGATGGCAAACGGCTTGCTTATCGATACATGATGGGACGGCTTCTCGCTCGGGTCGCTCGTATTGCTGCCCATCGTGAATGAACCTGCCGGCAAAGCGATCAGGGAGGGGCAGCCGGGACAGTCTTTTACTTCGTGTGCGGCGATTGTTTTAGGAGGAAGTTTTTCCGAGGGCTTTTCCGCTTGTGGGGCAGAGGGAGCGACAGAGGGTGGCGGCTTGGCTTGTTCCGTTTCCGGTTTTGACGACGGTTGCGGTGCGGCTTTTTTTTCAACCGCACGTGGGCGTTCGGCAGGCTTGGCGGGAGACGGCGTTTCAGCCTTGGGTGCCGTTCCGTTCAATTGCGCGATACGGGCACGCGCCAATGCCGCAAAGCGTCCGTTCGGATAGGCTTGCAGATAAGCCTCATAGTCGCTGGCATGCTTGCTGTCCTTGATCGAATCCCAGAATGTCAGCTCATACTGCTCGGCAGTATCTTTCGGCAGAATGCCTGCAACCATGTCTTGCGGAACGACTCCGGTTGTGGCGACGGCTATTCCTGGCAGGAACGCCAGCGAATAAAGGAAATGTAAAAGGAGGGGTAGTGTACGCCGCACCATCAGAACGAATGCTCCAGAAAGGCACATCTCGACAAATTCATCTTTGAACCGTAGTGGCATGTCCATTCTGTTCAATATCAAACCGCGACAACTTTCAGTCGCATTTCCTCGCGCTTCTGTTCTAACGTAAACAAAAAATACATTGCGCTGTAGTGGCGGGTGGTGCGGGTCGGGAACCGTATCCTGACCAAACTGAACGAAGCGTATTCTTTTCAGGAGACATCGATGTCGCGAGTCCTCAGAGCATTCGCGTTTGCGACAGTCGCTTCCATGGCTGCGGCGTATCCTGCCTTCGCACAACGCACACCCTCCCCGCAAGACGCGCATGTCTATTTCATCTGGCCTTCTGACGGCACGGTCATTCATGGCGGGAAGTTCTGGGTACGCATGGGGCTGCGCAACATGGGAGTCTGTCCGAAGGGGGTGAAACTGCCGAACGTCGGCCATCATCATTTGCTGATCGATACCGATCTGCCGCCGTTTGACGAACCGATCCCATCCGACCGCAATCATCTTCATTTCGGCGCGGGAGAAACCGAGGCGCGTATCGAACTGCCTCCCGGAAAACATACCTTGCAACTGTTGCTGGGCGATTACGATCACGTGCCGCACGATCCGCCTGTCTATTCAAAGAAGATCACCGTTATCGTGCGTTGAGGAGCTTGCCCATGTTCCGCCTATTCATCGCCGCTGCGTTTTGCATCACAGGAATGGCATGGGCTGGCGATACGCCTGCGCCTGCCAATGCCTATCTCTATATCGGCTGGCCTAACAATGGCGAGGTGATTGCGGCCGGCAAGCCATTTCGTGTGTGGTTCGGCTTGCGCGACATGGGCGTGGCGCCGAAGGATGTGAAGTTCCCGAATACAGGGCATCACCATTTGCTGATCGATACCGATCTGCCGCCGATGGATCAGGAGATTCCCTCGGACAGAAATCATTTGCATTTCGGTGCCGGTGAAACGGAAACCATGCTGGAATTGCCGCCAGGTCGGCATACACTGCAATTACTAATGGGAGACGATAAACATATCCCCCACAATCCGCCGGTCTATTCGAAGAAGATCACGATTACGATTAAGTAAAACACTTGGCGCTTGTGCGCGGACAGAGCGAAGGCGGCAAGATGGACTATGCGATAACTTCTGATGGTGCGCGCAATACGGTCACGGCTTATCTGGAAGTGACGGACGATCCAACGGGCAGGCCGGTTGTGTTTCCGCTGCACGACGAGGCTGTCATCGGACGCGATCCGCAAGACTCACTCGATTCGGAAAAATTCCTCTGCATCCCCGACCACACGGTCAGCCGCCGCCATGCACGGGTACGGCGGCGCGGCGATGTTTATTTCGTGGAGGATCTGCATTCCTACAACGGCACCTTTGTCATGGGCAAGAGGATCAAGCCCGGCGTATGGCATCCGTTGCGCGATGGGGAGGAATTCAATGTGGCATCGGCGCAGATCGTGTTTCACTCGCTGATGCTGCCGGCGCGTGACAATGTGCCGACCATCATTACCAAGGCGGTCGATGCAAGCGATGTCACGCGCTTTCTTGGCGATGCATCCGAGCCGCCGGCTGAGGGCGATGTGCAAAGAGTTGTGCGCAAGCTGCATGCCATGGCGCAAGTGAGCATTGCGCTGGGTGTGGTGAAGGATCGCGACACGCTGATCGAAAAGATCATGAACTTCATCTTCGATCTTTTTCCGCTGGCTGAACGCGCCTTCATCCTGCTGAAGAAAAGCGAAGGCGAAGTGCCGATGCCGGTGGCGGCGCGCTGGCGCGACGGCACTATCGAAGACCCGGAGCAGGTGCGGCTGTCGCGCACGCTGGTGGCGGAGGTGCTGGGAAAGAAGCATTCCATTCTATCGGTGGACACCTTGTCGGATCGCTATTTAGGCGCGCAGCATTCCATCATTTCGCAAGCAATCCGCAGCGTCATGTGTGTGCCCTTGTTGCTGGAGGACGAAAGCCTCGGCCTGATTCAAGTCGATACTTCCTCCGATCCTTATGCCTTCAAGGAACAGGACTTGGAGATGCTGACCGGCGTCTGCGCGGAAGCCGCCGTGGCCTTGAAAAATTTCCAGTTGTATTCCGACATCGCAGGCTTGCTCGACGGATTCGTGCGTGCCTCAGTGCAAGCTATCGAAGAACGGGACCCGGTCACGGCCGGCCATTCCTTCCGCGTTGCCACTTGCGCAGAACGCCTGGCGATTGCCGCAGACCGCGCTGATGAGGGCGTGATGCGGCATATCCGTTTTTCACCGGATCAATTACGTGAGATTCGTTATGCCGCACTGCTGCATGATTTCGGCAAGGTGGGTGTGCGTGAACACGTGTTGCGCAAGGAGAAGAAGCTGCATCATGCCGATATGCTGCTGCTGGAACATCGCTTCAAGTACGCGCGTGCCTGCCTGGAACGGCAAGCATGGCGGCGACTGGTGAACTTGCATGCCGAACAGAACATCGACATCGCTGTATTCAGGGAAACGAAAAGGGAAATCGAAGAAGGTCTGCAGCAAGAGTTCCGCCGCCTCGACCGTTTCCTCGAAGCGATACGGCGCGCCAACGAGCCGGCGATTTCGCATCACGAAGGCGGGAACGATTTGCAGGAAATACTGGACTATGCCTATTACGAAGCGGACGATGCGCCGGTGCCGCTCCTGGAGGAATTCGAATTCGGCGCCTTGAGCGTCAGCAAGGGATGCCTGACGGCACAAGAGCGCCGCCTGATCGAATCACATGTGGTCGATTCCTATTCCTTCCTGATATTGATTCCGTGGACGAAAGACCTTGCAGGCGTTCCTGCCATCGCGCACGGTCATCACGAAAAGCTGGACGGCTCCGGATACCCGATGGGATTACGCGGTGCGCAGATCAGCACGCAAACGCGCATCCTGACCATCTGCGACATCTTCGATGCGCTCACCGCCTCCGACCGCCCTTACAAGAAAGCCGTGCCGGTGGAAGAGGCGCTGGACCTGATGTTCATGGAATGCCACGCGGGCAAGCTCGATTCCGCATTGTTCAATGTGTTCGTCGAGTCCAAGGCATGGTCGTCGCCCGACTCGCCGCTTCGTTAGACGGTGATATGCACAACATGGACCACACTTTCATGTCAGACGAACAAAAGCTTATTGTGAGGCGTTCGCTGCTGAGTGGCTTGTGCGCCTGCCTGCTGTGCGGGTGCGCGGACGTCAGCATGCCGGAGTACCGGCAGCCTGATGCGCCGATGAAAACGTCGTGGTCCGGCAAGCAGGCGGAGGTTTCGCCGCAGGAGGCCATCACGCTCGACTGGTGGCGTAATTTCAACGACCCTTACCTGGATGCGCTGATCGCCAGGGCCTTGCAAAACAATATCGATTTGAAAATTCTGGCAGCGCGCATCCGTGTGGCCGGTGCGCAAGTCGGCGAAGCGCGCGCGGGTGCGTTGCCGACTCTGGATGCCGGGGCAGGCGCCAGTTTTGAAAAGAGTACCGGCCAAAATTTCACCAAGCAATTCAACCTCGGGACCCAGGTCAACTGGGATATCGACGTCTGGGGCAAGGTGGAAAAGGGCGTGCAGGCGCAAACGGCTGAATACCGGGCTTCGGAAGCCGACTGGCGCGCGGGTTATCTGAATCTGGTGGCGGATGTGTCCACCACTTATTTCCAGATTCTTCAGCTTGACCAGCAAATCGATCAGCAAAAGGCAACCCTGGAAAAGAACCGCGCCATCCTCGCCACTTATGAAGCCATGTACAAGAACGGCGTGGGGTCTAACACCAGAGTGCTGCAGCAACGCGCCGAGATCAACCGTTTGACGAATGACTTGCTGGAACTGGGCCGCGCACGCAATCTGGCGGGCAATGCATTGGCAACCTTGCTGGGCGTGCCGGCGGGCGAGTTCCATGTGCCGTCCGCGCATTTGCAGGAGCGGGTGCAGGTGCCGTCCGTACCGGCGGGACTGCCTGCGGAACTGCTCAAACGCAGGCCGGACATTGTTGCGGCGGAG
>Ga0070660_100000804_pt1 | contig 20844 bp, 19 predicted proteins | sample KBSC33metaG_FD_64670 | JGI IMG/M metagenome (GOLD analysis project Ga0070660, IMG submission 64670) | Corn rhizosphere microbial communities from Kellogg Biological Station, Michigan, USA - KBS C3-3 metaG | ecosystem: Host-associated > Plants > Roots > Rhizosphere > Soil ... | reverse complement strand
ATGTGCTCGAGCCGGTCCTTCCAGTAGTCATACGTGGAGGGATTGCCCAGGATGCCGAGGTCAGGACTCTGGATGCCGCCATGCGGCAACCCTACCCGGTCGGCCACGAAGTAGACGATCATCAGCCCCAGCCACTGGGTCGGCATCGAGTAGAAGGCCAGGCTCGTCCATAGCGATCCCTTATCCACCCACGTGCCTCGTCGCCAGGCGGCGACCACCCCCGTCAGTAGGCCGAACACGATCGAAAAGACGGTGCCGAGCGTCAGCATCAGAAGCGTGTTCTTGAGCGGGTCCCAGAGCAGGCCGCGCACGGGCTCGTGGGAGACGTCCGAGAGGCCCAGGTTCCCGTGGGCGAGCTGCTTGAGGTAGATCTTGTACTGCTCCCACTTCGACTTGTCCAGGCCGAGATCGTGGCGCAGGGCGGTCTTGAACTGGATCGTGCAGTGCTGGCAGCGCAGCCCCGACACGGCATCGCCGGGCAGGGCGCGGAACAGCAGGAAGTTGATCGTGACGGCCACGAACACGGTGAGCAGCGCGAACAGGGTTCGCTTCACCACATAGTCGGCTCGTCCTTCCACTCGTTCCTCTTTCGTTCCGCGCCCCGCTCGGCGCGCCGTCTACTTCTGGTAGGGCTCTGTCATGTAGCCATAGTTGTAGCCGTTCAGCTCGGGGTGGTACCCGGCCCAGTTCGGCTGTGCCGCCGAGATGGCCTTCTCGTTCACGAGGAACGTATAGATCCACTGGTCGGACAGCAGCTTGTCCATCTTCTGCACGAGCGCCAGGCGCTCGGCACCCGCCAAGGTGCCTGACTGCTTGTACATCTGATCGTACGATGGGTTGTCATAGCCGGTGTCGCTCCAGGAGCACCATTGGCCCTTTGTCGCGACCGACAGCTGGAAGTCGGGATCCGTGTACGAGAACCAATCCCATAGGGCAATGTCGAACTTGGCGTATCCGGTCGACTTGGCCGCGTCGCAGTTGTCGTCGGTCTCGATCGCGTAGGCCTGTGCGGAGTCGCCGCCGGCCTGCTGGGTCACCTTGATGCCAAGCTTCGACCAGCCGTCCGCGACGATCGAGAACTCGCGGCTGCCGTTGAAGTCGAGGCTGCCCGGCACCATGATCTGGTACTGCATCGGGTGCGCAGGCTGCGCATACTTGCCGGTGGTGGCCGGCGCAATGCGGATGCCATTGGCGCCCTTCTTGTAGCCAAGCTGGTCGAGCATGGCGTTGGCCTGGTCGCAGTTGAACTCCAGCTTCTGGTCGTCGGGGCTCTGCCAGTTGATGCCGAAGGGACCGATCACGCTCTGGTTGGCCAGTGTTGCCTGCCCGTCGTAGATCACCGAGATGATCTGCTGCCGGTCGACGCACATGGACATCGCCTTCTTGACCTGCGGATCGAGCAGCTCGCGGTTCTTCGGCTTACGCGGGTTCGAGTTCCAGGTGATGTTCGTGAACTCGCCGTACTTATACGGCGTGATGGACAGTCCGCCGGACTGCTTGAGCGCATTCACAGCGGTGTAGGGCACCTGGTCGACCGCCGAGATCTGGCCCGACTTGAGGTCGGCGATCATCGAGTCCGAGTTGGTGTAATAGACGAGGCCAACCGCCTCCACGTGCGGCTTGGGACCCCACCAGCCCGGGTTGGGCTTGAACACCGTGGTGCCCTTCTTCTCGTACTTGGTGATCTGGAACGGGCCGCCCGACACCAGCGGCAGCGAGTTCTCGGGACGGAACGCCTTCAGATCCTTGCCCTGATTGCCGGCATGCGAGCCCCAGATGTGCTCGGGCAGGATGTAGAGAGACGAGATGTTCGAAAGCACGAGATTCGGATCGACCGGCGCGTCGTAGTGGAATACGACCGTGGTCGGATTGGGTGCATCGACCGTGGTGACGTGAGCGACCGAGCTCGCCAGCACGGCGGTCGCGTCGTTCTGGTACTTGACGATGGTATTGGCCGTCCACGCCACGTCGGCCGAGGTCAGCGGCTTGCCGTCCGACCACTTGGCGCCGGAGTGCAGCGTGTAGGTATAGGTCTTGAAGTCGGCGCTGTGCGTCCACTTGGTGGCGTAGCTGCCCTCGTAGCTGGTCAGGTTGGGCGCCAGCTGCACCAGCTCCGGGTACACCTCGAGGTATGCGGTGACAGCCTCGGCCTCGATGTAGTTGAACGGGTTCAGCGTGTCGATGTAGTTGGTCGTGCCGATCGTGAACACGCCGCCCTGCTTGACGCTTCCGCCTCCGGACGAGCCGCTGCTGCCACCGCACCCTGCGGCCAGTAGCACGGCGGCCAGCGCGGCCGCAGCGAGCATCCTTCGTGCACTCATTGCGTTCCCTCCCGGGTTCCAAGCGCCGGCTCGGCGCCCTGATGATGATCTCTGCCCGGCCGCGGTCTGCGAGCGGCCAGCTCGTCGATGTGGGACGCCACCTCGATAACCGCCTGGTCGAGCCAGACCCGGCCCTTCTCGGCGGTGGCGACGGTGGCGTCGCCGATCACTCCGGACTCGGTCCATCCGCTCCACTGGCCCTTGATCGAAAGCGGGCCGTCGTTCCAGTCCATCCACACGGTGTCCGAGTCCCAGTCCGGGATCTCCCGCACCGCCTTTTCCATCTGCACCCGCTCGGGGTGGATCGCGAGGTACAGCGACGTCTCGAGCTCGCAGGCGTGTGCCATGCCGCCGGGCTGGTCGGAATCGCGTGTGCGCGCCAGCAGCTCGGCCGACTCAGGCGTCGACAGGTACCAGAAGGTGGCCGCGATCACGTCGCGCCGCTCCAGCATCAGCAGCCGCGCGGCCATGTCGACCAGCGGCACGTTCGAGCCGTGCCCGTTCACGAACAGGATGCGTCGGAAGCCGTGGTGGATCAGGCTCTTGCCGATATCCACCAGGTACTCGACGAACCGCTTCCATTCGATCGTGATCGACCCGGGAAAGTCCATGTGGTGCGGCGTGTAGCCGTGCGTGACCGTCGGCAGCAGCAGGCTCTGCTCGGGCCGCGCCAGCACCGCCCGCTCGGCCAGCGCCTCGGCGATCACGGCGTCCGTATCGATCGGCAGGTGGTAGCCGTGGTCCTCCAGCGTGGCCACCGGGATCACGCACACCGGGTCGTCCGCGACCCGCTCGGCCACCTCTGGCCAGGTCAGCTCGGCGTACCGGTGTGTGTGCTCAGTCGAAGCCATAGTGCTGGTGCTCGGAGTCGCAGGGATTCCCGCGTCCGAACGTGATCTCTCTCCTTGTGACGTCAGCGATGCACCAAAAGACAGTCTTGGTCTGTGAGCCCGGCCCTGGATGACGGCAGATCGAGTCGGGTGCGTCCCGGTGGTCGCTGATCGCCGCGCGCAGCGTCGCGGCCGTTATGGTGCCCTCCGCAAGCCATGAGAGCGCGCGACGATACCGGACGTCCGAGCGGGCTGCATAGTCAACGTCGCCCTCGTACGGCAGCATCCGCTCGCTCACGTAGTGGTTGGTGTGGGCCAGCGTGCCGCGCGCATCCGGCCGGATCAGCTCGGCGTCGGTGGCCGATCCCTCGACCGAGACGACGCCTCCGTCCGCGTGCGCAAGCACGGTGTTGTAGGACGATGCCCGATCGGGGTGCAGCGCGGCGGCCACCGCATCGTCGAGCGTGCGTCGGCGCACGATGTCCCGCACGTGCAGCAGGCGGGGTATTCCGGGGCGGTTGTCGTTCGGCGCGACCTCGTTGCCGGTCAGCGACAGACCGGCCGAGTTGAATCCGACGCTGATCCACGGCCCGATGCCGATCGTAAGCACAACCGGATCGCCGGGCACGCGCCACTCGATCGCGATCAGATCCTGCTCGGCCGATGCGGACAGGTCGTTCGTGTGGGCCACCCAGACGCCGCCGTCGGCGCTGGCGGGCGCGCACGCCACCAGGTCGGAACAGCCACGGGCCGGCTCGGGGGCCGGCGCCTCGTCGAGCTCCTCGATGCCGGCGGCGAACAGCGCTCCGCGGCCGACGCCGGCCGCGTCGGCAACACCGTCCAGCTCGTCGACCAGCCACGGCAGCTCCCGCCGCGTCACCTCGAGGTACGCCTGCGCGGCGGCGATGGTCGCATCGCCGACGGCATCGCAGCGCCGGCGGATTGCATCGGAGCAGGCGACGCCGATCTGCTCGCCCACCTCTCGATGCGTCCCGGCGACGCGCAGCAGCTCGAGGGTTCGCGATTGGGTCTGGCCCGGCATCAGATGGAGCTCTGGCGCTGCAGTAGAGGTCTCAATGATCCGCCGATTGTCTCCATCCGCAACGGGCCCGTCAACCCTGCGTGCGCTGGTCGTGGTCACCCACCGGAGGAGGACGCCGCACTCGGTGCGCGGCTTCCCACCAGGAGCGTGATCGTCGCACCGGGACCGTAGCTGCCGTCCGGCGCATAGCCGGTTGCCCGCAGCACGGTGCCGCGCGTGCCGTAGGGTGCCTGGTGGATCACGAACCGGACCGGGCCGTGCCGCTGAAACAGCGCCTTGGCCTGAGGCAACGGCAGGCCGACCACGAGCGGGAAGTCGTACGCGGCTCCGCCGGAAGCGTCCGCGCGCGCTCCCAACGCGAGGGCGGCAGCTCCGACCGCTGATGTGACCGCCAGCACACCCGCCAGCACGGTCAGGGTGACGCTGCGCGATACGGAAGCCGCCGCTGCAAGTGCCAGCGCGGCCAGCAGGCAGAGCACCGCAAGCACCCAGCCGGGCGGCTCCAGCAGCGCGATCGCCACCAGCACCGCCGCCGTCGCGGCGACCACGATCGTGACGAGGCCGGGGATCAGGCGCGGCCACCGTGCGGTGGCCGCCCCGGGCTCGGGTTCCGGCTGCGGCCCTGCGCTCACACGGCCACCATAGCCGCCGGCCCGGCGCATGTGTCGGTCGCCGCCGGCCGTGGTATAGATCGGGCGATGGCTACGCATGCCGCCCGAACCGCGCCCATGTACCGGCAGGTCGCCGACCAGCTGGCCGCCGAGATCGCATCCGGCGAGCTGCCCCCCGGACACCGGGTGCCGTCGGAGCGGGTGATCGCCGAGCGCCACGGCCTGTCGCGGATGACCGCCCGCCAGGCGGTCGAGCTGCTGGTGCGGCGCGGCCTCGTCTATCGGCGTCCCGGATCGGGCACCTACGTCGCGGCCGCGCGGGTGGAGCACACGCTGCAGTGGTTCGCAGGCTTCACCGAGCAGATGCGGGCGCAGGGGATCGAGCCGGGCGGGCGCGTCCTGGCCGTCCGGCTGTCCGGGCAGGACGGCTCGGACGCGGGCGTCGCGCTGGAGCTGCCGGAGGGCGAGGCCAGCTGGATGGTTCGCCGCGTGCGGTTCGGAAACGGGGAGCCCCTGATGCTCGAGGAGTCGCACGTCCCGGCCCGCCTGTTCCCCGACCTCAACCGCCACAACCTGGCTCAGAGCTCCCTGTATGACCTGATGCGGAGCCGCTACGGCGTTGACCCGGTGCGCGCCCACGAGACGATCGAGCCGGCCGCGTGCGAGCAGGACGAGGCCCGTCACCTGGCCACGCGCCCGGGCGCTCCGGCCATCCTGGTCACGCGAACCGCCTACGACGGCAGCGACCGGCCGGTGGAGTACGCCCGCGACGTCTACCGCGGCGACCGCGCCCGTTTCGTGGTCGACCTGCGGCGCCAGCAGGACGGGCGCGCTGGGGTGGTTTAGCTCGGCGCGCGCTCGGCGCTGAGCGCGAGCAGCTCGCCGCGTAGGTCGGCCAGCGGCTGGGCGCCCGCGTCGCCCTCGCCGCGGCGCCGTACCGAGACCTGGCCCGACTCCACCTCGCGGTCCCCGACGACCAGGATACGGGGCATCTTCTGGCGCTCTGCCTCCGCGATCTTCTTTCCCACCGACTCGCCGCGGGTGTCCGCCTCGGCCCGCAGGCCGGCCGCGTTCAGCTCGGCCACCACCTGACGGGCGTAGTCGTTGTGACGGTCCGCGACCGGGATCACCAGCGCCTGCACCGGCGCCAGCCAGACCGGAAACGCGCCCGCGTAGTGCTCGATCAGGATGCCGATGAAGCGCTCGAACGAGCCGAACAGAGCGCGGTGGATCATCGCCGGCGTGTGCTCGGCGTTGTCCTCTCCGGTGTAGGTGATGCCAAACCGCTCCGGCATCTGGAAATCGAGCTGGATCGTGCCCATCTGCCAGGAGCGGCCAATCGAGTCGGTCATGTGCAGGTCGATCTTGGGTCCGTAGAACGCGCCGTCGCCTTCGTTCAGCTGGTACTCCACCCCGGCCCGCTCGAGCGCCCCGTGCAGCGCCGCCTCGGCCGCGTCCCAGAGCTCGTCCCCGCCGATCCGCTTCTCGGGCCGGGTCGACAGCTCGATCCGGAGGTCGAGCTGGAAGATCCCGTAGATCGCCTGCGCCAGCTCCAGGCAGCCGATCACCTCGTCCTCGATCTGCTCGTGGGTGCAGAAGATGTGGGCGTCGTCCTGCGTGATGTGCCGCACCCGCATCAGGCCGTGCAGGGTGCCGGACGGCTCGTGCCGGTGCACCAGCCCCTGCTCGGCCAGTCGCAGCGGCAGGTCGCGGTAGCTGCGGCGCTCGTCGCCGAAGATGTTGACGTGGCCGGGGCAGTTCATCGGCTTGATGCCGAACTCGCCCGCCTCGACCTCGGTGAAGTACATGTTCTCGCGGTAGGCCTCCCAGTGGCCGGAGCGCTTCCAGACCTCCACGTTGTAGAGGATGGGCGTTCGCACCTCCTGGTAGCCGCGCTCCCGGTTCAGCTCACGCCACAGCGTGGTCAGCTCGTTCCAGATCACCATCCCGCGTGGATGCCAGAACGGCGAGCCCGGCGACACGTCCGAGAAGTGGAACAGATCGAGCTCACGGCCCAGCCGGCGGTGGTCGCGGAGGCGTGCCTGCTCGACCCGCTCCAGGTACTCGTCCAGCGCCGCCTGGTCGAAGAAGGCGGTTCCGTAGATGCGCGTCAGCATCGGATTGTCGGAGTCTCCGCGCCAGTAGGCCCCGGCCGTGGAAAGCAGCTTGAAGGCCTTGATCGGCTTCGTCGTCTGCAGGTGCGGGCCGCGGCACAGGTCCTCGAACCCATCCTGCGTGTAGAGGCTGATCTCACCGTCTGGCAGGTCGCGGGCCAGCTCCAGCTTGTACGGCTGCGCCTCAGCCTCAAAGCGGGCCAGGATCTCCGCCTTGTTCACGCCGTCGGTGCGCACGAACGGGTGCTCCTGGGCGAGGATCCGGCGCATCTCCTGCTCGATCCGGCCCAGGTCGTCCGACGAGATCGGCTCGGGAAACTGGAAGTCGTAGTAGAACCCGTCGGCGATCGCGGGGCCGATCGCCACCTTGGCGTCGGGCCACAGGTGCAGCACCGCCTCGGCCATCACGTGCGCCGTCGAGTGCCGCAGCACCGGCAGCGCCTCCGCATCGCGCGACGTCAGGATGCGCACGCGGTCGCCCTCGGCCAGCGGCAGCCGCAGGTCACGCACCTCGTCTCCGACGCCCACGGCCACGGCGGCCTGGGCCAGCCGCGGTCCGATGGCGTTGGCCACATCCAGGCCGGTGGCGCCGTTCTCCAGCTCCAGATCGGTGCCGTCGGGCAGTCCAATGCGCATGGCGGAGAGCATATCGACCGGCGCTGTTAGGCTGACCGCATGCAGGACCTCGCGATCGTGCTGGCGCTGCTGCTCGTGGCGGCGGTCGCCACGCTCGTGCATCGGGAGCGCCACCGGAAGCGGGCGCTGGCGCTGCTCGGCCGCAGCGGCGATCTGGAGGCCGCTGCTCGGGCCGCCACTGAAGGCCGTGCTGACCGCCCGTCGCTGGACGCCGCGCTGGCGCTGCGCGACGCCATCATGGAGGCCTCCCCCACGCCGGTGATGCTGTTCGACGCGGGCGCCCGCCTGGTGCGCGCCAACAGGGCCACGCGGGAGGCCATCCCCGACCTCGAGGTGGGCGCCACCGCGGCCGTCCAGGAGGTCGCCACCGCCGTCCACGACGCGCTGGCCGGCCGGCCGCCGCGCCCGTTCGACGTGACCGTCTACCAGCCGGAGCGGCGGCGCTTTCACGCGCACCTGCGCACCTACCCCGACCGCGGCACGCGCTGCTGCGTCGTGGTGCTGGCCGACGAGAGCGCCGAGGCCGACTACCGGGATGCGCGGCGGCTGTTCTCGGCCGGCGTGTCGCACGAGCTGCGCACCCCGCTGGCACGGATGCTGGCGCTGGTCGACACGCTGTCGCTGCCGCTGGACGAGTCCGAGCGTGAGCAGACGATGGATCAGATGCGCGACGAGATCGACGCGATGCGGGAGCTGATCGAGGACATGATGCTGCTGGCCCGGCTGGAGGTCGAGGGGACATCCGGCGGCGAGCCGGCCGACGTCGGTGAGGCGGTCGAGGACTGCCTGGAGCGGCATGCCGGCGCCGCGCAGGCGGCGGGCCTACGGCTGGCCGGGCACACCAGCGCCGGAATCGTCACCGCCGTTCCGCGACGGCTGGTGGACGTGATCCTGGACAACCTGCTGGAGAACGCGATCCGCCACGCCGGCGAAGGCGCCGACATCGACGTCACAGCCCGTGGCCTGACGGGTGCGGTCGAGCTGTCGATCGCCGACACCGGTGCCGGCGTACCCGCCGAGCACCTCTCGCGGGTATTCGAGCGGTTCCACCGTGTCGAGGGGTCGCGTGCCGGTCCGGGCACGGGGCTGGGGCTGGCGATCGTCAAGCACATCGCCGAAGCCCACGGCGGGCGCGCGGTGATGGAGAGCGTCGAGGGCCAGGGCACCACCGTGCGGGTGACGCTGCCCGCGCCCGCGGCGGTACCTGCCAGCGGCACCGCCGACGCCGGTCAGGCGCCCGGTTTGGGCACCGCGTCGAACCTGTAGCCGACCCCGTAGTGGGTCTGAATGTACGTGTGCCCGGCTGCGCGCCGGTCGATCTTGTCGCGTAGCTTGCGCACGCAGACGTCGACGGTGCGGTCGCGGTGGCGGTGCGGGATGCCCCACACCCGTTGCTGGAGCTGGTCACGCGAGAGCGCGCGGCCGCGCTCTCCGGCCAGCACGTAGAGCAGTCGGAACTCGGTCGGCGTCAGCCCCACGTCCTCTCCCTCCAGGATGGCGGCGTGCAGGTCGGGATCGATCACCAGCCCCTCGGCCACGATCATCTCGGAGCCGGCCGCCGCCTTCATGCCGGCACGGCGCAGCACCGCCTCCACCCGCGCGACCAGCTCGCGCATGCCGAACGGCTTGCTCAGGTAGTCGTCGCCGCCGATGCCCAGCGCGTGCACCTTGTCGTGCTCGGAGCCCCGCGCGCTGACGATCACGATCGGCGTCTCGATGCCCTCGGCGCGCAGCGTCTCGGTGATCCGCCAGCCGTCGGTGCCGGGCAGCATCAGGTCGATCACGGCCACGTCGGGGCGCTCGTAGCGGAGCTTCGCGATCGCACGGTCGCCGTCCTCCGCCACCTCGACGTCCATGCCCGCGCGGCGCAGGTGGGTCGCCATGGCGTTGGCGATCACACGGTCGTCTTCGGCGATCAGGACTCGTGGCATGCGCTGATCGTAGACCGTGCCCCGGACCAGAGATTCGCCGCCCCGGCTTGCCTTTTGTCCACCAGCCAAACGGACCTTCGAGTCACCTCTACAGTCCCTCCGTCTGGGTTCAACCTACTCGGCTGCCCTGGGCGGCGCAGAGGGGAAACTAGAGCAGCCGTGCGACCCCGGCAACCCTCATTTCCGCAAACAGCGGAGTTTTTCTTCACCACCTCGCCAGCACCTCGCGGTCGCGCTCGTACGTCAGCAGTTGCGCGGCCTGCTCGCGGGTGACCCAGCGCAGCTCGTCCACCTCGTGGTTGGGCTCGAATGCGCCCGCCCCGACCGCCATCACGTAGTAGCGGACGACCTTGGCCAGGACGGCGCCGTGCTTCTCGACCGTGTAGCGGACGACGCCCAGGTCGCGCTCGATGCGGCCGTGGAAGCCGGTCTCCTCCTGCACCTCGCGCAGCGCTGCGGCGCTGTCGTCCTCGCCCGGCTCGTTCTTGCCCTTCGGCAGCGTCCAGTCGTCGTACCGGGGGCGATGCACCAGGGCGACCCGCTCGCCGTCGACCAGCACGGCGCCGGCGGCGCGAACGATGTTGTCGGCGGGTGCGGGCTCCATGTCCGTGATGTCCTGTGAGGCTCAGCCGCGGCGCGCGCGCAGGCCGGCCACCCAGAACAGCAGACCGACCAGCCCCACCAGGCCCAGCACCATCCCGGCGAATACCCATGTGGTACCCCGGTCTCCACCGACGGCGAACCCGACTGCCAACATCGCGATCGCGAGCACGCCCAGCGCCTGGGTGACCACGAACGGCCCCGGCAGGCCGGCGGGAGTGATCGGCGGGCCACCCTGCGTGAGCCGGCTGGGGTCGGCCTCATCCTTGGCGCGGCTGCGCAGGGCCAGCGCGATGATCCCGCCGAAGACGGCCACGAAGTAGACGACCTGCGACCAGAAGTCGCCGATCCAGTCCACCAGGTAGGTGAACAGCACGATCAGGCCGACCGCCGCAAGCGTGCCCAGCGCGGCAACGCCGATCGCGGTCTGCCAGTTGTAGACCTGGCTCGGCTGCGGCTGCGGCTGCGGATCGCTCATCGCCCGAGAGCCTACCGCAGCCGTCTGCCGGCGCACGGCGCCCACGTCACGGCGTCCATGTCAGCGACCGCGGGTCGATCGCCGGGATCGAGCCGGTGGCTCCGGTGCGACGGTCGAACACCTTCACCTGGTTCTGCAGCGACACCGCAAGGTAGCGGCCGTCGGGAGACCAGGCGTAGGAGGCGGCGATCGGCGGGGCGCCGGCAGGGACGCCGCCCGGCAACAGCGACTGCAGCACGTCATGGCCCGGCGCCTGCTCGTACCAGAACGCGCTGCCATCGGGCGCCACGGCCAGGTGCGAGGTCCGCAGGTTCGTGCGGAACGTGCTCGAGTCGCTGGTCTCGCGGTTCAGCACCAGGATCGCGAACTGAGCGTTGGGGTCGTTCGGATCGACCGGAGCCACCGCCACGGCCAGTCCGGACGAGGTCGCCGTCAGCGCCGTCACCACGTAGCCCTGCCGGGGCCGCCCAGCGGCGATCTCCAGCGCCCTGCCCAGCCGCAGCGAGCCGCCGTTCTGGTAGACGACGTGTCCGTCGGACGTGAGCGTGGCACCCGCCGGGGTGAACGCGGACGTGCAGCGGTAGCCGACCGTCGCGCTCCTTCGGAACGGCGACTCCAGGAGCTGGACCCTGACCCCGTGGCGGCGATCGGACGTACACGCCGCCGCGAATTCTGAGTCCGCCGTCCAGGTCACCCCGCCCACCCGGCCGCGCACCGTCGTCGACTGCAGCTCCCGCATCGACGAGCCGCTCAGCGAGACTACGGGCGCGCGCGGACGTCCCTGCGCCAGCACGACGGTGCCGTCGGGCGACGGCCAGGCCCGGCAGGCACGCACGCGGGCGTCCTTGACCGCCAGCGTGCTCATCGTCACCCGCTCCAGCACGCAACCCCGGGCGACCCACCACAACACGCCGCCGGCCCGCCGCATCATGTCCTTGCTGTGGAGCGGCGGTGGGTGGATGTCGGCAGGATGGGGCCCCGGCGCTGCGGCCGGCCCCGCCACCGTCGATCGGGACGGTGCCGCCACCAGCACCACCAGCGCCCCTACCACCGTGATCACTGGCACGGCGATCCGCACGGCGGCTCAGCTGATGCCCAGGTACGCCTTTCGCACCTCGTCGTTGGTCGCCAGCGCCTCGGCCCTGTCCGACAGCGTCACCTTGCCGGTCTCGAGCACGTAGCCGCGGCTGGCGATGCCGAGGGCGATCAGCGCGTTCTGCTCCACCAGCAGAATGGTAGTGCCCTCGCGGTTGATCTCCTGGATGATCTCGAAGATCTTGTCGACCAGGATCGGCGCCAGGCCCATCGACGGCTCGTCGAGCAGCAGCAGCTTGGGCCGCGACATTAGCGCCCGGCCGATCGAGCACATCTGCTGCTCGCCGCCCGACAGAGTCCCGGCCTGCTGGCCGCGCCGCTCGCTGAGGCGCGGGAACAGCGAGTAGACGTGCTCGACGTCCTGCTCGATGCCGTCCCGGTCGCTGCGGTTGAACGCCCCCATCTCCAGGTTCTCGCGCACGCTCATGCGCGGGAACAGGCGCCGCCCCTCCGGCGAGTGGGCGATCCCCATCTGCACGATCTCGTGCGGCGGTGCGTTCTGGATCTCCTTGCCGGCGAAGCGGATGGTGCCGGCCTTGGGCTTGGTGAGGCCCTGAATCGAGCGCAGCGTCGTCGACTTGCCCGCGCCGTTGGCGCCGATCAGGGTCACGATCTCGCCTTCGTTGACGCTGATCGAGAGGCCCTTGACCGCTTCGATGCGGCCGTAGAACGTCCGCACCTTGTCCAGCTCGAGCAGCGCCGGCGGGTTCGCGGTTGGCGCCGGCGGCGCCTCGGCGCTCACGCCGTCGCCCCGTTTCCGGCCCCGGCGGAACCGGCCGCGCCGCTGCCCAGATAGGCCTCGATCACGCGGTCATTGGCCTGAATCTCGGCGGGCGAACCCTCGGCGATCTTCTCGCCGTGGTCGAGCACGGTGATCCGCTCGGACACGCCCATCACAACCTTCATGTCGTGCTCGATCAGCAGGATCGTGAGGCCGCGCTCGTCGCGGAGCTGCGACACGAACCGGGTGAAGTCAGCCGATTCCTGCGGGTTCATGCCGGCGGTCGGCTCGTCCAGCAGCAGCAGCGTCGGCTCGCTGCCGAGCGCGCGCGCAACCTCCAGCCGGCGCTGATCGCCGTAGGACAGGTTCATCGAGTACTCGTCGTCGATATGCTCGGAGAGGCCGCAGTAGCGCAGCAGCTCGCGCGCCCGCACCAGCGCGTCGCGCTCCTCGCGCCTGACGCCGGGGGTGCGCAGGATGCTGCGGATGAGGCCGCCCTTGAGGCGGCAGTGCATGCCCACCAGCACGTTCTCGACGGAGGTCATGGTCTGGAACAGCCGGATGTTCTGGAACGTGCGACCGACCCCGAGCTTGGTGATCCGGTGCGGCGGCAGGCCGCCGACGTCACGCCCGGCGAACAGGATCTCGCCGGAAGTTGGCTTGTAGGCCCCGGTCAGCATGTTGAAGAACGTGGTCTTGCCGGCGCCGTTCGGCCCGATCAGGCTCACGATCGAGCGTTCCGGCACTACGAAGTCGATGTCGCTGCAGGCGACCAGGCCACCGAACTCCTTGCGCGCGGCCCGCGTCTCCAGGATGGCGATTCCCTTAGGAGCGGCGTCGGGCGCCGGCGCCTCTGCCGCCTCGGTGCTCATCCCACCACCACGCCGGCGGCCTCATGCTCTTCCTTGACGACGTCGAACTCGGCCTTGCGTCTGGAACTGGGTATCAGCCCCTGCGGGCGGAACAGCATCATCAGCACGATCAGCAGCCCGAACAGCCCGGCCTCGTACTTGGTGATCTCGATATTGGTGCCGAAGTTGGAGTTGATGGTGTTGCCGATCGCGCCCAGCCCCTGCTGGTTCAGGTAGGACAGGACGGCGGCGCCCAGGCACACGCCCCACACGTTGCCCATGCCGCCCAGGATCACCATCGCCAGCAGCAGCGTGGAGATGTAGAGCTTGAAGTTGTCGGGGATGGCGCCGCCCTGGTAGACGCCGTAGAAGCATCCGGCCGCGCCGCCGAAGAACGCGCCCGAGGCGTAGGCCCAGGTCTTTACCTGCATCAGCGGCACGCCCATCGCGGCCGCCGCGATCTCGTCCTCGCGCAGCGCGACCCAGGCCCGCCCCAGCCGCGAATCGCGCAGCCGTATCGAGCAGAACACGGTGATCGCCACCAGCAGCAGCCCCACCCGGTAGAACCAGACGTCCAGGTTGGGCGTGAGCAGGAAGTTGTCGGGCAGGAACGGGAGGACGCCGTGCAGGTACCGGAACCCCATCGGATCGATCGGGGTGATGCCGGCGACGCCGTTGGTGAGGTTGAATCCGGTGCCGAACATGTTGTCGCCGTTGCGCACCACCTGGGGGATGATCTCGCCGAAGCCGAGCGTGACCAGCGCCAGGTAGTCACCGCGCAGACGCAGCGTGGGCAGGCCGATCACCACACCCGCGGCGGCCGCCATCGCTGCCGCCACCGGCAGCAGCAGCCAGATCGAGATGTGGATGCCGATTGCGTTGGACTGCACGCCCACCGCGCCGAACACGATGCTGTGGCTGGCGAACTGGGTCGACGCGAACCATCCCGCCACGTAGCTGCCGATCGCGTAGAAGGCGACGTAACCGAGGTCGAGCAGGCCGGCGTAGCCGACCACCATGTTCAGGCCCACCGCCATGCACACGAACACAGTCATCGTGACGGCCGTGCTCAGGGTCGGGATCAGCTGGCTGGTGCCGAGCGACGTGTAGTACTCGGGGTAGAGCACGACCAGCGGCACGATGATGATCGGGATGATCGCCCGCCGCGCCCAGCGCGGTATCGGCAGCTTGTCGATCACGCTCTGTCGGCCTCCGGCTGCCCCAGCAGCCCCTGTGGCCGGAACACGAGGATCAGGATCAGGATCGAAAACACGATCGAGGTCGTCCACTGCTCACCCGGCGCGTGCCAGGAGAGGCCCTCGTTGAACGCCTGGATCAACCCGATGATGAGCGCGCCCAGCGTGGCTCCCGTGAGGTTGCCGATGCCGCCCAGCACGGCGGCGGTGAAGGCCAGTAGCCCGATCTGGCCGAGGTCGTAGCGGGTGGTCGTGATCTCGAGCACGTAGAGGGTGCCGCCCGCACCGGCCAGGATGCCCGCCAGCGCGAACGTGAACGAGATCGTGCGGTCGACGTCGACCCCCATCATGCGGGCGGCGTCCATGTCCTGGGCCACGGCCCGCATGGCCTTTCCCTGGCGTGTGCGCCGCACCACGTAGGTGAGCGCCAGCAGCAGCGGGATCGTCGCCAGGATCACGATCAGCGACTTCGCCGGCCAGTCGAGGAACAGGATGTTGCTGGGCAGGATCGCGCCCACCCCGGTGTAGTTCGGCCCGTAGAAGAACTGGGCCGCGTTGCTGAGGATGTACGAGATGCCGAGGGTGGTGATCAGCGGCGCCAGCCGTGGTGCATTCCGCAGCCGCCGCAGTGCCACGCGTTCAATCGTCGGGTTGAGGATGCCGCAGAAGATCATTGCTCCCAGCATCGCCGCCAGCACGCCGAGGAACGTGACGATGCCCGACTGGGAGCCGTCCAGCCCCAGCCTGGTGCCCGCGATCGAGACGGTGATCATCGTGCCCCACATGAACACGTCGCCGTGAGCGAAGTTGATCAGCTCGATAATGCCGTACACCAGCGTGTAGCCGAGCGCGATTAGTGCGTACAGCGCGCCGTTGGTGAACCCGATCAGCAGCACCGACCCGAACTGACCCGGCCCCTGGACGAAGTTCACGGCCAGCCAGAACACGAGCAGGGCCAGCAGCGCGATGGTGACTGCCCGATTCAGCAGCCCGGTGATACGAGGGAGCACCGCCAAGACAGGCCGTCGCGCGGTGTGCGTTTCGGTTGCCATGGCGGCGCTCCCTCTCTTTCTCAGCCGCTGCCGGTGATCTTCGCCACCAGAGCCGGGTCAGGATTGACGACCTGGTAGGTGTCGAACTCCCCCGACTTCGAGTTGCCAATGCCGATCGTGAACTGCTGCTGACCGATGATGTCACCCTCCGGACCGATCTGGAACGTCCCCAGGATGCCGTTGGTGATCTTCATCCCGAACACGTTCTTGGTGACCGATGCCCGCGTGCCGTCAGATGCGGCGATCGCGTTCAGCAGCACCTGCGCGGTCTGCGCGGCGTAGGCGGTGTACGGCTGCACCGTGGTGACGCCGTACTTGGCCTTGAACTGGTCGATGAACGTCTTGCCGGCGCCGACCAGCTTGTCGGCGGGAACGCCCGCGTTGCTGACGTACATGCCCTGTCCGGCCGCTCCGGCCGAGCCCGATCCGGTCAGCGTCGAGCTGATGAAGAAGCCGTCAGGCGCGATCAGCTTGACACCGGTGTTCGCTCCCAGCACGGCGACCTTGTCCTTGATCAGCTGGCCGCCGTTCGAGCAGATCAGGCCGCCCAGGAAGATCGCATCCGGGTTGGTCGCCTTGATCTTCTGCATCAGGGCCTGGTAGTTCGCGGCCTTCGGATCCCACGAGTCACGCCCGGCGATCTTGATGCCAAGCTGCGTCGCCGCCTTCTGGAAGAAGTCGGCCACACCGACGCCGTAGGACTCCTTGTCGTCGAGCACGTACACGCTCTTGGCGCCCAGCTTCTGCGCCAGGGTCGCGTCCACCGCGCCCTGCGAGTTGTCCACCGCGACCACGCGGGCGTAGTTGCGGACGCCGCTCGGGTAGTACTTCTCGGGCTCGCCCGGCTCACCGCTCGGCTGCGTCAGCCCGAGGTTGGTGTTGGCGCCGGAGATCTCGATCATGCCGACCCGGTTCAGGATCGGCACCTCGAGCTTGGCGCAGGGCGAGTTGAGCGTGCCCAGCACGCCGATCACGCTGGGATCGCGGATGTAGGCGTTCGCGTTCGAGCTGCAGGTCGCCGGATCGTAGGCACCGGCCTGGGCCGTCGAGTCGTCGCAGTCCTGGTACTGGACCGTATACTTGCCGGCCTTGTAGTTGTGGGAGGCCAGCACCATGTTGATGGCCTCGGACATCTGGTCGGTCTGGATCTTGTTGGAACCCTGCCGCGGCAGGTCGGACACGATCGTGAACTGACCCTTGCCCTGGGGTGCGTGGCAGGTGGAGATGTTGACAGGGGCGCCCGCATTACCGCCACCACCGCCGCTCGAGCTGCTACTGCTGCTTCCGCAGCCGGCAGCTACTGCCAGTGCAAGGACTGCAACGATCGGTATGGCTCGGAATCGAACCGTCCCCATCACGTTCCTCCATCGTCGGGAGTTTGATGTTCCGGGCCGGTCTGGCGCCCGTTCGCCGTTTGGCGACTGTGGTATTTACCATTCCTAAACACGTAAGACAAGCCTGACGGGCGATTCGGACGACACAATGCGAACAGCAAAACTGAAGGCGGTGCTCCTTGCCGTGGCACTCGTACTCGCCACCGCGGCCTGTGGTACCAGCCGCGCAGACACCGTGCCAAGCGACCATACGGCATCCGCGCGCTGTCCGTCGGTTCGCGCGGCCGGCTGGCGGAGCTGGGCGAACCGCGTTCACATGACTGTGTTCTGCCCCACATGGCTTCCCATCTACGTCGACGGCGTGATCGGAGGCGACCTGAACACGGCGGCATCTCCGGGCCGCTTCTGGCAGGTGCACTTCGTCTGGCGCTCCGACGATTTCAGCCAGCTGATCCACATCGTGTTCGAGGGCTATGCCCCCGGCACGTGGCCGCGAACGTGCGGCGGCGTGCCCTGCTACGGCGGACGTGACGGCACCGAGACGCTGGGAGGCCACACCGTCACGTGGTACGCGCGGAACCGCGGCTCGAGCACCGGGCATATCGCCGCGGCGTTTCGCGATGACGGCAACACCTACGTGGTCAGCCTGCACGTGATCGACCCCTACACGGCGGCCACCGCCAAGGCCACCGTGGCCCGGATCGTGAAGGGGCTGGTGCCGGTGAAGCCCTCCGCTGCCTGAGGCTGCGAGCCTCTCCCGGCACCCGCTACCCCTGCAGCATCTCCGCCAGCGGAAACGCCCGGTGCCGCCGCGGCGGCACCAGGAAGCTCTGCCTATGCGTGGTCGTCAGCACCGAGTTGAACCCCTGGCCGGGGTCGCGCGGCGCCAGCGGCAGCCGCCGGCCGCCCGGCAGCACCCCGTCCATGGCCAGCCGGTTTCGGTGGAAGTCGTCGCTGGTGGGGTTGAACACCACGAAGTGCAGGCCGGCCCGGGCCTCGGGGCTGAGCCCGTCGCGGCCCGGGTCCGCGCTCCAGTAGAACGGGTTGTCGAGCGTGTTGAAGTCGGCGCGGATCGGCACCGCCGTTCCCTTCGGATACGTGGTGCCGTCGCGCCCCACCACGTCCGCCGCCAGCCGCGAGGTCTGCTGGATGGCCGGGCTGTGGCCGATGCGCGCGTACTTCGAGGCGTCCGTGCGGATCGCGGCCACGGTGGGCACGTCGTCCTTTCCCTGGCTGACGGTCAAGGTGCCCTCGGGCACCTTCCGGGTCGGGCCGAACACGGTGGCGGCCCGCTGGCCGTGGTCGAATGTCAGGAACCAGGATGCCAGGTCCTCGAAGATGTGCGAGACGTGCATCGTCGTACCCTGCCGGAAGTAGCCGCCGGGGCCGCCGTCGGAGTAGCCCAGCGTCTCGATGTTGGCGATCCGCTCGGGGCCCAGTGACGCTTTCTGGGTGGACGTGAATCCCAGGAACAGCTCGGCCTGCTCCGGGATCAGGTCGGCACCGGGGACGCCGGCCGCCACCGCCAGCTTGTGCGGCAGCCCCTCGCCGCCGTCGAAGCCGCCGCCCACGAAGCCGCGGCGGATGCTGGTCGGCTGCCACACGTCGAGGTCTCCGACCAGCCGTTCGTGGGCGTCGTGGATGTGCGCCGGGTTGTCGCTTCGCAGCAGCAGCACCGCGTCGTTCTGCTCGAGCCGCACGCCGCTCGTATCGCTCGGGAACCGGATCGCGTCCAGCAGCACCGAGACCGGGCGCCCGGCCGCCCGGGATGCGCGGTGATCGACCGGGACGTGGTCTCGCGCCGGCGTGGCCACCGGGCCCCTGAAGTACGGCAGCCCCCACCCCACGGTCACGCCCAGACCGGCCGGGCTGGACGCGTAGTCCTGGTCGAGGCCCGCCAGCGCCTGGGCCAGCCGCCGCTGCGCGTCGCGCAGGTCGGCGGGGCCACCCGCGGGCAGCCGGAACGTGACGATCTCGTGGTGCAGCGGCGGCACCACCACCTCGACATTGTTGTCGTTGACAACCCGCAGCCCGCCCAGCACGTGCTGCTCGGGCGGCCGGGCCGTGACCGCGGGCCGGCTGGGTGCGCGGCCGGCGCGCTCGGCCAGCTCGTAGAGCCCGGCCGCGGCCAGCGTGGTGGCACCGACGCCGGCCAGCAGCTGCCTGCGTGTCAGCTCCACGTCAGGCGGCCGGCGCGACCACGACCAGATGCGTCAGGATCCGCCGCAGGTCGGCGTTGACGGTGTCGTAGGTGAGCGGAGCGGCGACGTGCTGGCTGGCCGTGTAGAGGGATCCGGCGTGGCGCCAGGCGTAGACGAGGTGCCACTGGTCGGCGCCCTGGTTGACCGTGTACAGGGTCGCCGTAATCGGCCCTGCGTGGACGGTTCCGTGGGGGTCGGCGAAGCACGGCACGCGATGCTTGACCTGCGCACCCGAGCCGGCATCGGTGACCACGCAGGTGGGGATGGTGGTGCGGCCGGGATAGGCGCGAAGGTTCACGTGCACCTCGCCGGTCTGGGCCTCGACCCAGATCCAGCTGGCGAGGTAGCTCTTGTCCTTCGACACCGACAGGACGGCGTTGTCGGCGGCACCGGTCTCGCCCTTGTCGATCTTCCCCACCAACGGATTGGGGAGCCACGCCGGGCAGTAGACGTCGGTGTCGATGCGGTTGGCCAGCGTCTGCCAGCCGAGTTTCAGGGCGGCCGGGCACTTCGGCTTGCTGGTGGTGGCCGCGTCTGCGCCGCCCTGACCGCATCCGCTGGAGGCAAGCGCCAGCAGCACCACGAGCAGTGGCGCGACGGCTGACGATCTCATCCAGATACGTGCCAAGGCGATCCGGTGAATGGTACCGACATCAACGCCCACGGGTCCGCAGGCGGTGCCACATCAGTCCACGACGGCGCCCGCACCGGGCACGGCTGCCGCAGCCGCGGACGGCTCCTCGTCCAGGCGCATCTCCACTCCGGCGCACTCGATCAGCAGCGGGTCGTGGGTTGCGCAGACCACCGCCAGCGAACTCCCGGCCGCCGCGTCTGCCAGCAGCGCCGCCACCGACTCGGCGTTGGCCTGGTCGAGCCGGGATGTCGGCTCGTCCACCAGCAGCAGGTCGGCGCCCGCGGCCAGTGCACGGGCGATCGCCAGCCGCTGACGTTCCCCGGCCGAGAGCCGGGCGGCGCGCTGGTCGCTGCGCGGGCCCAGCCCCACACGCGCCAGCGATTGGCGAGCACGGTCAACGGCGGCGGCGCCGGTGACTCCGCGCAGGCCGAGCGTGAAGGTGACGTTCTCCTCGGCGCTGAGGAACCCGACCAGCCCGGGCTCCTGGCCGACGTAGGCGACGCTGGAGCGCCGCAGGCCGGCCAGGCCGTCGCGATCGAGCTGCGAGAGCGGCCGGCCCAGCACCAGCACCTCCCCGGAGTCGGGCCGCTCCAGGCCCGCCAGCATTGCCAGCATGGTGCTCTTGCCGGACCCCGAGCGACCGATCACGGCGGTCATCGCGCCACGGCGAAACTCGGCGTCGAACCCGGCGAACAGCGACCGCGAGCCGAACGCCTTCGTCACCTGCCGCAGAGCCGCTACGGGCTCCGATCCCGCCGTCACGGCCGGCGGCGGCGCCGACTGCTGCTGTGGCACGAACGTCCCCGGGGCGGGCCGCAGCACCACGCCGTCGCCCTCCTGGTCAGCCTGGACGTGCGACGTGATGCCGAGGCCGGCACGGAGGTGCTCCGGCAGGTGCACCCAGCCGCCGTGCCCCACCACCAGCATCGCCCGGCCGTCGCGCCACTCCTCGCTCAGCCGGCCGTCGCGGATGCGGACTGTGCGGTCGGCGATCCGGGTGGCGCCGTGGTCGTGGCTGACGATCACCGCCGTCGTGCCCTGCTCGCGCACCAGCTCCTGGATCAGCTCGTAGACGATGTCGCCGTTTCGGCGGTCGAGCTCGCCGGACGGCTCGTCGGCCAGCAGCAGCTGCGGCCGATGTGCGAGCGCCGCGCACACCGCCACCCGCTGCTGCTCGCCGCCGGAGAGCTGGCCGGG
>Ga0070660_100000803_pt1 | contig 20852 bp, 15 predicted proteins | sample KBSC33metaG_FD_64670 | JGI IMG/M metagenome (GOLD analysis project Ga0070660, IMG submission 64670) | Corn rhizosphere microbial communities from Kellogg Biological Station, Michigan, USA - KBS C3-3 metaG | ecosystem: Host-associated > Plants > Roots > Rhizosphere > Soil ... | reverse complement strand
CTGCCGTACGGCAGATCCGCACTGCGAACATTCGCCTGCTGATCCAGATCGACGATCTTCAGCAACTCAAGACCACGTGCTTTCAGTTCATCCGTTTCATGGATAGCCGCCGGCAAATACGTCAAAGCCGCGCCCAGTCCGGTCCGGTGCCGCAAAAACGCGCCAACGACCACGTTCTCCAGCACCGAAAGGGCTGGAAAGAGACGGATGTTCTGAAAGGTACGCGAGATGCCGAGCTCGGCTATTTTGTTGGAGGGCGTTCCGGAAATGTCCTTGCCTTCGAAAACGATTTGCCCGGAGGTCGGCTCATAAACCCCGGTGATCATGTTGAAGCAGGTGGTCTTCCCTGCTCCGTTCGGCCCAATCAGGCCAAACAGATCGCCTTTATCCAAAGCGAAGTTGACCTTGTTAACGGCGATTAGACCGCCAAACCGGATCGTTGCATCCTTTAATTGAAGAAGACTCATGCCGCCACCGCCGGAGTGGGCTCCTGCGGCTTTTTGCCGAAGAGCTTCATCAGCCACGTCCAGCTAAATTCGTGATGCCCAAAAATGCCTTGAGGCCGAAGGAGCATCAGAACGATCAGGGTCACGGCGAAGATCACCATCCGCAGTTGACCCGCCTCGACTCGCATGTTGTTCATGGACTGAACCTTAGACAGTGCCGCGCCGATGATCAATTTCGATATGACGGCTAAGACAATCGCACCCAGATACATCAAAGTCCGTATGCCCTTTGGCCGGTGGCTATGATCGAGCACCCGCTTGATGATCGCCACAGCAATAACCACCGCTAGGAGACCGGCAGCGATGGAAGCAGCTGTGACGGATAGTGTGGTGCCATCGGGAGCCTTCAAGTCGCGTAGCTTCTCCGGCAGGTAGAAGAGGAACGCTGCGGAAACCGCCGAACCGGTGATCGACCCTGTCCCGCCCAGCACCACCATCGTCAAGATGATGAAGCTGATGTCCATGGAGAAGAAGTTGCCGGTGATGAAGCCTTCGTAGTGCGCCAGCAGCGCACCCGCAGCTCCGGCGAACATGGAGCCAATCACGAACGCCGTCACCTTGACCCGCGTAACGTTCACGCCCATCGCCGAGCTCGCAACTTCGTCCTCGCGCACCGCGAAGAATGGCAATCCATGAGCTGTCTTGATCAGGTTCCGGCAAACCGCAATACAGGTCACCGCGAGCAGCCAGATTAGCCAAATGGGCTGGATCTTCGGCGCAACGCTCATGCCATACGATCCGCCGAGGGCAGGCGTGTTCTGAACCTCGATCCGGATGATCTCGCCAAAGCCCATCGTGACGATGGCAAGGTAATCGCCTCGTAACCGCAGGGAGGGCAAGCCCACTACGAAGCCGGCAAGGCCCGCCACGATCGCGCCCACCAGCAGCATCAGCACGAGCCATAAAACCGGAGGCATATGCGCCTTGCTGAAGAACGTCACCGTTGCGTAGCCCGCGGCATAGGCACCGACTTGATAAAAAGCCGCATGTCCAATCGAGAACTGGCCGGTGATACCGTTGATCAGGTTCAGGCTGACCGCAAGGGTGATGTACAGCGCGGCGAAAACAATGAGCCGCTGCGTGTAATCGTTCTGCCGATGCGCCAGCATGTCGATGAGGAAACACAGCCCGACGCCGAGCACGAGCGAACCGAGACGCTTGAGCCAGAACATCAGACCTTCTCCACCTTGGACGAGCCGAGCAATCCGCCGGGGCGGAATAGAAGAACAACGATAAGAATCACGAACGCGACCGCATCTTTGTGCTCGCTATAGCCCGCCCAAACCACCAGGTTCTCGGCCAAGCCCATCAGAAATCCGCCGAGCACCGCACCAGGGATATTGCCAATACCTCCCAAAACTGCTGCCGTAAAAGCCTTCACTCCGGGCAGCAAGCCATAAAAAGTCGTCAGCGGCGTCCCCTGGAACGTCGCCGTCATCATGGCGCCGGCACCGGCTAGAGACGAGCCAAGCACGAACGTGAACGTGACAATCCGGTTCACATTGATGCCCATGAGCGACGCCGAATCGAAGTCATGAGACACCGCGCGCATAGCGCGTCCAGCTGGCGTCTTCAAAACGAGATAGGTGAGCCCACCCATTAAGAGCAGAACCGCAAAGAGGATGATCATGCGGCTCCAGGCGATGGTCATGCTAACGCCAGAGCTACTTGCCTTTCGCTGCGCGTCCTGGAACGTCCGTTCAGAATTTTGGAAAGCGGTCCGAAGCTGCTTGCCCTCGGGACCGAGGCCAAAGTCGCCCTCGTGCGTGCGAGCCTTGTAGTCCTCGAAGGCCTGCTTCTTAGCCTCGTAGTCCGGCTTCGCCTGATCAATTGCTGCCTTGATGTCGGCAGGCGGTTGGACGATCCACCAGGTAAACGTCGATCGGATAGGGTTCACCTTCTCATCGATCGGCGCGGGTGGACTATTGGGAAGGAACAAGGCGCCGCCGTATTGGAGCAGCAGCGAAACGCCAATCGCCGTGATGAGGGAAGCAATGCGCGAGTGCGAGCGCATAGGGCGATACGCAAACCGCTCGATCAAGATTCCGATAATGGCGCAGACCACCATGCTCGCGAAGATCATCACGACCAGGTTCAAAGCGCGCGGCTCGTATCGCCCAATCAGCGCCAGCAACGCGCCGAGAACGATCGCAAGTGCCGAGATCAGGCGCAGGAGCACGGTGTGGCTCTTGATTGAGTAATTGATGATCAAGCCAACGACGCCGAGCCCAATGAACACGTAGCCGGTTATCGAGATCGCGCCCCCGCTCATGAGCGGATGCGGCTCTCCGATCGCGGTGGGCGTGTATCCCAGAAAATAGGAGACGAACAGGGCGACGTAGCCGCCTAGCATGTAAACCTCGCCGTGGGCGAAGTTGATGAGCTTGAGCACGCCGTACACCATCGTGTAGCCGAGCGCGATCAGCGCGTAAATGGCCCCCAAAAGGAGGCCATTTACGAGTTGCTCCGGCAGCGTTGAGAAGTTCAGCGCCGCGAATTGGACGAAATCCAAGTGCATCTAGTTAGGGCTTGGCGTCGACCGGCTCTTTAGTGGTCGCGTCCATGTCATAGGCCTTGGCAAACGTCTGCGGATTGTTGGGATCGTTCGTGAGCTGAACGACAAGCGCTCTCTTGGGAGGATCACCGTGCATCCCCTTCAGAGTGATCTTGCCCGAAACCGCCATGAAGTCGACGGTGTCGTTGATCGCCTCAAGAAGGCCCTTGGCATCCTTGCTCTTCGCGCGCTTCAGAGCGTCGAGAGCGAGCTTCGTCGCGTCATAGCCGAGAGCGCCCATGGTGGTCGCCGGCTTGCCACCGTACGCCTTGTCCCACTTGGCGAGGAAGTCCTTGACCTCCGGCCGAGCTTCGTTGTTGTTGTAGTGGTTGCAGAAGTATTGGCCGACGATCGCATCGCCGCCCGTCTTCAGAATCTCGTTGCTGTCCCAGCCATCACCGCCCAGCATCTTCACGTTCAGTCCGGCATCCTTCGCCTGTCGGGCCAGAGGCCCCGTCTCCGGGAAGTAGCCGCTCATGAAGAGCCCGTCAGGATTCTTGGCCTTCAAGTTCGTAAGAAGGCCCTGGAACTGCGTCGTGCCCTGCTCATAGAACTGCTCGTCGACGATCTTGCCGCCAAGCTTGGTGAAGTAAGCCTTGAAAGCGTCGCTCAGACCCGTCGAGTACGGGAGCTTCTTGTCGGTAATAACCGCGATATTGCGCAGGCCGAGTTCGTCGTAGGCGAATTTCGCCATGACCGGGCCCTGAAAAGCGTCGGTGTAGCAAACGCGAACTAGATTGTTGTGGCCCTGGGTCAGGTCAGTGCGCGTCGCGCCAACGGCAACGACCGGCACACCCTTCGCTTCCGCCGCCTGCTCCATCTGCATGGTAATGCCGCTGGCGACTTCGCCGACGAGGACGATGGCGCCGTCGGAGATCAGCTTCTCCGAAGCGCTCTTGCCCTGCTCAGGCTTGGAATTGTCGTCTTCGGTCATCAGGTTCGCACCCTTGCCGTCGACCCCGCCCGCTTGGTTGAATTCGTCTATTGCGAGCTGCGCGCCCTTGCGGCAGTCCTCGCCCCACGGCTTCTGGTCGCCGTTCAAGCTCGCGACAAGGCCGATCTTATATCCATTGGGGTCGTTCTTGAACTGCCAGTTGCCGCCACCGCCGCCACTGCTGTTCGTCGAAGACCCGCCGCCATTGTTTGCCGTGGACCCGCCGCTGTCGTTTCCGCAGCCGCTTCCAAGCAGAGCCGCTCCGAGGAGGAGGCTCAAAGAAAGAAGAGAAGTTCGTTTCACTCTGTTCACCTGTGAGGTTCACGGCACCTTAACAGCACCGTTGGTGGCGTGATTATACAGAACTCGCCCGCCGGCCGCTAGCAGTTATGTCGTGAAACGTTGCACATCCTCAGTTCGTCAGGAGAACTCCGGCTATGTTTGCGCCCGAGTCCTTGAGGAGCAGCGTTCGGATATCGCCAGTCGCCGGAGTCAAATTGATCGAGAACAAAATAGGTGCTTTCTGCCCCGCTGGCACGATTTTGATGACCTGCGCACCATTCACAGTCATTTCCACAAAGGAGGAGACCTGCGCAAAGTCGATGTTGGATCGAACCGGACTTGCGGTGTTGATGTTCCCTGCCGGTGGAAGCACATAAACATCCACTGCGCCACCGGTCAGCTGACTCGTCTGGATCAAACGCAGCTTCCAATCATTCGCGGATGGCGCTGCAGTGTCGTCGGACACTGCCACGATCGTTGGGGGAAAGCTGCCGTTACCTTCAGTTCCTGTGAGAAGAAGTGTTGTCTTCGTGTTCTGAGCAAACTGGAAGGTCTGAGCTGGCACGACAACGGTTGAGGTTCCGTGCTGGACTACAACGACCTGCTGCAGGTTGTTCGACGCGGCACCGTAGCTCGTCAGGGTATCGAAGCCGAGGTCGTTGGCGAAGAAATTAAAGTCGCCATTGACATCTACGCCGACGTTGCCAGACGTGTGCAACTCATCCAGAACGCGAACGGAGGTGTTTTGGTTCGAAGTCGTAGAGCCCCCTCCGCAACCCGAAAGGAGCAAGGCACTTACGATAAGAGCGGGGAGAGCACGCACAACTCCTAGACGCTACCTGAGAAGAGATGGTTTGATTGCGCAGGAACGGACCTGAATTCCCGCGGCGAAAGGGCCCTGGGAAACGTCAGAATGAAAGCCGAGCTGAAGAGTTTGGAGTTTGGTTTTCCGAGTTTGGAGTAGCACCGAAGCGCACCTGATCTCCTCGGAATTCTTGATCAGAACTCCAAGGTCCAACTCGAAACTCCAAACTTCGATGTCCTTCGTCCACCTCCACAACCACACGGAATACAGCCTCCTCGACGGGGCGAACCGCATTCCGGACATGGTCAAGCGAGCCAAAGAGCTCGGGATGGACAGCCTCGCGATCTCCGATCATGGCGTCATGTTCGGCGTCATGGAGTTCTATCTCGAGTGCAAGAAGGCAGGCATCAAGCCGATCCTCGGAGTGGAGGCCTACGTCGCACCTCAAGGAATCCAGAACAAAAAGGGTGACGGCGAGAAGGGCAGCTATCACATGCTGCTGTTGGCCAAGGACTTGGAGGGCTATCGGAACCTCTGCAAACTCAGCACAATCGCCTCACTCGAGGGCTACTACTACAAGCCCCGCGTCGATCACGAGCTGCTTCGCAAGTACAGCAGGGGCGTGGTCGCCACCAGCGCCTGCCTCGGCAGCGAGATTTGCCAAGAGCTGCTGAAGGGCCAGTACGACCGCGCGCAGTACATCGCAGGGATGTATGACGAGATGTTCGGGCACGGCAACTTCTTCATCGAGTTGCAGGACCACGGCCTCAAAGAGCAGGCTGCCATCAAGGAGCCGCTGCTCAAGATCGCGAAAGACCTGAACCTCCCCCTGATCTGCACGAACGACGCGCACTACCTCTGCAAGGGCGACTCCCGCCCGCACGACGTGCTGCTCTGCATCCAAACCGGTGCGCTCGTAGCCGACGAGCGGCGCATGAAGTTCGAGACAGAGGAGTTCTATCTGAAGTCGCCGGATGAAATGGGCGCCCTCTTTGGCGACACGCCAGAGGCCCTAGAGAATACGAACATGGTCGCGGAGATGTGCTCCGTGGACCTCGAGAAGACCCGCGCTCCCATGCCCCAGCCGGACGTTCCGACGGGTATGGACAACTTCGACTATCTTCGCGAACTCGCAGTCAAGGGCCTCAAGGACCGGATGAAAGAGCCGGAGCAATCTCTGGCTCGGCTCGAATACGAACTCGAGGTAATTCAGAAGACCGGCTTCGGTGACTACTTCCTACTAGTCCGCGAGTTTGCCAACGCCACGCGTGAGCGGGGCATCTATTTCGGCGTCCGCGGCTCGGCTGCGGGTTCGCTGGTGTCCTACACCCTCGGCATCACCGACGTCGATCCCATCGAATACGACCTCACGTTCGAGCGCTTTCTCAATCCCGAGCGCATCTCCATGCCCGACATCGACATGGACTTTGAGGACGCGCGCCGAGACGAGATCATCAAGTACGTGACGGATCGCTTCGGTCAAGACCACGTGGCCCAGATCATCACCTTCGGAACTCTCGGGGCCAAGGCGGCGATCAAGGACGCCGGCAGAGTCCTAGGTTACGCCCCCCAAGAGACCGATCGCCTCTGCAAGGTCATCCCCACCCTCCCCGGCTGGAACATTAACCGCGCCGAGAAGGAGCTTCCTGAGTTCCGGCAAATGGTAGAAGCCGACCCGCGCCTTTCCAGCCTCATCGAAACCGCGAAGTCGATCGAAGGAATGGCCCGGCACGCCGGAGTCCACGCCGCAGGCGTGGTCATCTCCGGCGATCCGTTGGTCGACTACGTGCCCCTTTATCGAGGCAATGACGGCCAACCCGTCACCGCGTTCGAGATGGGCATTCTCGAGAAGATCGGCATGCTCAAGATGGACTTTCTTGGGCTGTCGAACCTCACCGTTCTTGCCGAAGCAGTCAAGAACATCGAGAGATACTCGGATCAAAGTGGTGTGGGCTTCCAGCCGGCGCAAAGTGGTGTGGACGTCCCGTCCGCGCAGGCGAAGAAGGAAGTCCACACCACACCTGAGTTCGCTCCGTTAAGCGCCCTTAAAGTCACAAAGAGCGGGTCGCACGACCTTCCCCACTGGAGGGCTGAGGGAGCCACCTACCACGTGGTATTCAGGCTTGCCGACAGCGTTCCGCAGAGCGTCCGCGAGGGTTGGGCTCACGAGATTGATCGTGCGAAAGAACTTCTGACAGCCAGCACCATCAATGAAACTCAGTGCCAGGAACTCATCGAAAGTGTCCGCCTCCAGCAAGATCGCTATTTGGACGAAGGGCACGGTGCGTGCCACCTTCGAGATCCGCAGAATGCTTCGATTGTCCATGAAGCGCTGAGACACTTCGACGGCGACCGTTACGACTTACTCGCGTCCGCCGTGATGCCGAATCATGTTCATGCGGTCGTGCAACCTCGTACCGATGAACTTTCCAAAATTTTGCATAGCTGGAAGAGCTACACAGCAAAGGAGATCAATAGTCGTCTCGGTCTCACCGGGACGTTCTGGCAGGCCGAGTCATTTGATCACCTGATCCGCAACGAGCAGGGGCTTGAACGAGCGCTCGACTACGTGGAGGGTAACCCCCAAGCGGCGGGCCTAGCCGACTGGCCGTGGGTCTATCGTCGCTGCCTCACGAATGAAGAAGAAGAGCGCGGTCGGGCCCTCCTCTCACCCCCGGATTCCGCACATGCGCGCGGACGGGACGTCCACACCACTTTCGAAATCCAGAAAATCGAGGATGGAGACTCCAAGACCTACGAGATGCTCGGCCGCGGCGAGACCATCGGCGTCTTCCAGTTAGAAGGCGGCGGTATGACCCGCTGGGTTCAGCAGCTAAAGCCCAACAGCATTCGCGAGCTGGCAGCCATGGTCGCGCTCTATCGGCCAGGGCCAATGGAGCACATCCCGCGCTTCATCGACACGAAGTTCGGCAAAGCGAAGCCCAAGTACCTCGACGAACGCATGCGCCCGATCCTCGAGGAAACGTACGGCGTCATCGTCTACCAAGACCAGGTTCTTAAGCTCGTACAGGCACTCGCCGGATTCTCCCTCGGCAAGGCGGACATCCTCCGCCGCGCCATGGGTAAGAAGGACGCCCAGGCCATGGCCGACATGAAAGTCGAGTTCATGGACGGAACGGCTGCCAATCAAATTCCAACCGAAGCCGCCGATGAGGTCTGGCAGCTGCTCCTACCGTTCGCCGGATACGCCTTCAACAAGGCCCACGCGGTCTGTTACGCAATCCTCGCCTACCAGACCGCCTACTTAAAGGCGAACTATCCCGTCGAGTACATGGCGGCCCTGCTCAGCGTGTATCTGAGCAAGGAAGACCGCGTCACCACCTGCGTAGAAGAATGCCGCCGGATGAAAATTCCGGTGCTGCCACCCGACATCAACGAGTCCTTTGCAGGCTTCCGTATCGAAGGCGGCGCGATCCGGTTCGGACTCGCCGCTATCAAGGGTGTAGGCGAAGGCATCGTCGAGGCGATTATCAGGGAGCGGGAGGCGGACGGTCCATTCCGCCACCTCTTCGAATTTTGCGAACGCCTGAAACCTTCCGGTCTCGGCAAGACCGCCCTGGAAGCACTCATCCGCGCGGGAGCCCTTGACTGCATCGACCGCAATCGCCGAAAGCTCCTCACCTATGGTGAGGGTGCCCTCCAATTTGCAGACAACGCGCTGCGCGACAAACTCGCCGGCCAAGACTCTCTCTTCGGCGAAGGCGGCGGACCCGCTAAGCGCGACTACCCGGTTTTCCCCGACTGCGACATGCCCGGCCGAGCCGAGATCCTCGCGATGGAGAAGGAGGTCATGGGCGTGTACGTCTCCGACCATCCGCTCCGCGGACTCGAACGCGTAATCGCCAAGTCCGCGACTCACACCTGCGTCAGCCTCGAAGAGCAAGAGGAAGGCACTCCCGTGAAGCTCGCCGGCGTCGTAGCCAGCCTGCGCACAATGGTCACCAAGTCAAGCGGCGAGCGCATGGCAGCCCTCACGCTGGAAGACTTCTCCGGACAAGTGCCCATGACTGTCTTCCCCAAGACCTACGCGAAGGTGAAGGATAACCTGGTCAAGGACTCAGTGGTCCAGATCTCTGGCTTCGTCAAGTACCGAGAGATGCGTGGCGAGCGGACGCTCGAAGTAATGCTTGACGACATCAGGCCGCTGGAGGGCACGCTCGACCTCTCCTTCCCAGCCGAGCCGGAATCGATCGTACGTGTGAAACTCAATCGAGCCACCGCACCCCAAATGCGGGAATTCCGTAAAGTGCTCGATAGCCACCCCGGTGATCACGTGGTCGAAATCCAAATCCTGCCAGCGGAGGACTACCTGCCCGTCCGGGCGGAGATCGCCGTCGACCCTCGCAACGGATTTATGGAAGCGGCAAAGCAGGCACTGCCGCAGGCGGACATTGAAATTTGCACCGACCGCTTCGCAATGCCTAAATCCCAGCCGAAAGCTGCCACTGCAGGCGTTGCATAAGCGGAACCAAGAACCCTCACTCACCTAAAGGGCAAGGGCCGACTGCAATCCCGCGCGAACCTTGGCCGAAAGCTCCCGGTAAGCGTGCTCCGCCAGCCGCTCCATGTTCACGACATCCTCCCGGTTGTAAGCAATGAACGTCTCCAGCGCCCGCTCGTCCCCAAACCGCTCGTACCGACGCCAAAGTTTCACGGCGTCGTACCCGGTCAGACCGTCCGTCTCCGGAGATCGCTGAATTCCAAGCTCCTTCTCGACCGCCTTCAATCCTCCCTTAAGGCCTAGCTGCCGCAGAGTCGGACACAGATCCAAGTGGATCTGGTCAAAGCGCAAGCCAAAGAACCGCTTCTGCAAGGCACGAAGGTCAAAGGCCGATCCATGGAAGGTGACGATCATCGAGTAGTGGGAGATGACGTCGCGGAAATTCTCTAAGTCCTGACCGCGCAGCAGGCACCGAAACTCCGAACCGTCGTACATGCCGATCCCGGTGATGCAATCGTGCCGCTGCCCGCCATCCGTTTCGATGTCCAGATAAACGCACGAGTGCCGAAAAGCCTCGAACGCCCGCCAGGCATGCTGCAGGCCCAAACCCTTCCTGAAGAACTGGTGCTGTCCCGACTCTAGCGCGTTGCGTGATCGAGCAATATAGCGCCGAACGTTCTCCGGCTTCGCCTCTCCGAAGTCCAACTCGGACCCAGACTCTAGCAAGCAGTCCCAATCGTGACAGCCGCGAGCCCACAACTTCCGCTCGACCTGCTCACTAATCCCCGGAACGTGAACGAACGTGTTCCGGAGCAATTCGCCTAACCTCCGCCTCGCCGTGGCACCGGGACCGTGCCCTGCGCAGGGATGATCCGGTCCTCTGGGACGGACGCTGTGATGCCATACGTGCCCCAAGGCGTCCGTTGCGCTTTGGCATCCGCAAAGGCTCCGTACCAGTAATCGCCAGTCTTGCCTTGCCGGTCGAATTCGCCGAACAACCGCAAGACGCCGCGACCGGAAAAGGTCCCTTGCATGTCTCGGCCAAACCACTGAATCGAGCGACAGGTGCCATCAACCACCAGCTTCCCTGTCCCAAAGAACACCACCTTGCGGTGGTCCTTGTCCTGGTACTCCATACGGACGCTTCCGCTCGGGGTTATGCGGCCCTTATCGTCCAAACCGCTGACCAGAACTGTGCCGGTAAAGCTCATCTCGAGATGGCCTGTCACCAGATCTGTATCGTTGTGCGGCACGAACTTGAGACTGCCAAGGGTAGTTCGGAAGCTCACTTGACCCTTCGGCTGATTCCCTTGGCAGAAGACCGGGATCGCCGACAATGTGGAGAAGACTATCGCACAACTTCTTGCGCTTAAGAGACCGGGCATCATCGCTATTCTAGTCCAAACAGGTATCCACCCATCTGCGTTCCGATGACTCTAACGAATTCCTCATGCGCATGGCTACATAATGTATGTGATGCGAAGCAAGCGAACCGGGGCCATCGTGACCGGAATCGTCGCCCTCGCCGCCCTGAGCGGCATTACGGTGGCGTTCCTCAAGAGCGGTAGTCCGTACGTGACGGTTGCCGAAGCCAAGGGATCCAAAGGCGACAGCCTCCACCTGGCCGGCAGCATCGACCTTGCGACTCTTCGCGACGATCGTATTCACAACAAGCTGAGCTTCACGTTGATTGATCGTACTGGTGCCCGCATGCAGGTGGTCCACACCGGTGAACCGGTGAATAACCTTGGCGAAGCCAAGCAGGTAGTGGCGATCGGCCATGTTGAAAATGGCGTATTTGTGAGTGAGAAGATGCTCGTCAAGTGCCCCACCAAGTACGAGGGCGTCGACTCCAAGTCTGGAGCCTAAAGCTGGAACACAATCCCCACCAGACGTCCATTCCCTTTGCCGAGCAATGGTCTTTGACCCTTGGCCTGATCGGCAAGGGTCTCGTGTTCCTAGCCGTCGCAGCCTTCCTTGCCTCGGGCATCCTAACGCTTCTTAAAAAGCCTGCACCTGGAAAGTGGGCTTTCTATCTGGGCTGCCTCGGAATCTTCGGAGCTTTCGCATCGCTTGCGACCCTCTTCGCCACTGAGCAGTTTCAGTACGAGTACGTCTTCGGCCACTCCGCGAAAGATCTGCCCATCGCTTATCGTGTCGCGGCGGTCTGGTCCGGGCAGCAGGGCAGCTTTCTCCTTTGGGCAGTCACGTCCGCGCTCTTTGCGCTGGTGGTCATGCCGTTCACGGGCAAGTACCGCCGGTGGTTCAGCACGGTTTACGCCTTCTTCCTGGCTTCACTCGCCGCCATTCTCGCCTACGAGACGCCGTACAACCTGATCAAAGAAGCGATTGTAGACAAAGGCCACGTGATGCGTCCGCCCTCGGGCAACGGCTTAACCCCAGCGCTCCAGAACTACTGGGTGATCATCCACCCACCCACAATCTTCCTCGGCTTCGGCTCCTTGACCGTCATGTTCGCTTGGGCGATCGCGGCCATGCTCGAGCGCGACGGAAAGACCTGGATTCCGCAAGTCCGCCCATGGGCGATCCTTTCATCCGCCATCCTTGGCCTCGGCCTCTGCATGGGTGGGTTCTGGGCTTACGAGACCCTGGGTTGGGGCGGCTTCTGGGCCTGGGATCCCGTCGAGAACGTCAGCTTCGTCCCGTGGATCTTCACGATCGCGTTCTATCACGGCATCATGGTGCAGGCCGCGCGGAACCGCTGGATCGCCACGAACCTGCTGATGGGCGGCATACCCTTCGTGCTGTTCACCTTCGGCACCTTGATGACCCGCTCGGGTCTCCTCGGCGACACCAGCGTCCACTCCTTCGCGGAGATGAACCGCTTCGCCCTATGGATTCTCGCGGGCATCCTGTTTGTCTCCCTCGCGCTTCTCTTCGGCGCCTGGCTTGGGAGAGGCTTGAAACTCGGGCGCGAGTCCGCACCCCGCAAGGAGGGCCTTGATCGCGAATCCGCTTTCTCCAGCGGCGTCCTTCTGCTCACTCTCACCGGCACCGCCGCCGCGCTCGGCATGGCCTGGTCATTCATCTCCGCTTTGGTGCTAGGACGTGCCCACGTCATCGAAGCACACACCTATCAAGTTGCGCTTGTCTGGCTCTTCATTCCGATTCTTCTGCTGGTTGCCATTGCACCGTTCATGGGTTGGCGGAAGCAGTCGGCAAGCGAATTGAGCGGTCGGTTCCTGAACGCTTTCGGACTTTCCCTTGGCGTTACAGGCCTCTGCCTATGGCTCTTCAAAAGCCCGCTATGGGGCGCCGGCACGGCAGGCCAGACCAAACCGAGTCTCGAAGATGGAAGCCCCGTTTTCCAGGCCGCGACGGTGGACCTTTTCGGCTTACATCTGCCTCCACTTTGGGCGATTACCGGTCTGGTTTTTCTGGCAAGCTTTGCCGCCTTCGCTAACCTTTGGCGTATCGGCGAAGTCTTCCGGCGCTCGAAGATGTCGATCGGCGGATTCGTCTCACATACAGGCGTCGCCATTCTTATGGCGGGTCTCATCATCTCCCGAGGGCTCGAACATCACGAAGTCGCGGTCGTGCCAAAGGACCATCCAACCAAGGTGCTCGATTACGAGCTTGCCTACGACGGTATGACCAAGAAAGACCTCTTTGACCGCGACAACACCGTCAAGATGAAGATGTCAGGCCCTGGAGATTCCTACACAGCAACGCCAGGTCTGTACTACCTGGAGAACCCCGACTCGTCCGACAAGGCGATGGTCTGGCCGCACATCCACCATCACCCGCTTTACGATGTCTATCTCAGCGTCGGAGCCCCTACGCTCTACGCCAACGAGAAGCCGATGATCTTGAAGCGGGGTGAAAGCGCTCCCTTGGGCCAAGCCAACGTCAAGTTCGTCGACTGGCACGCACCCGCCGATCCGCGATCTGCCGATGCGAAATGGACGGCCGACCTCGTGCTCACCTACAAGGACCAGAGTTTCAAAGTCGCTGCCGAGATGGTTCGCACCGAAACCGGCATGAGCCCGACCCTTACCAAGATCAACAACGATCTCTATGTGGCGATGCTGGGGATGAACGCCGAAGACGGCTCAATAACCCTTCAGTGGCCCCTCGTGGAGCCCCGGTTCCCCGTCGAGCTGTTCTACAAACCCATGACCTTCCTGGTCTGGCTGGGCGCTGGTATCCTCTTCCTCGGCGGCACGCTCTCCGCCCTCTACCGCCGTAATCGGCAACCTTCCACCGCCAAGGTCGTAGAACCAACCGTAGAAGATGCGCCTCTCACAGCTGCTTAAAGCCAAGCTCCATCACGCCCGGGTCACCTACGCGAACCCCGACTACGTTGGGTCAATCGAAATCGACGCCGATCTCATGGAGCGTGTTGGCCTCCAAGATGGCGAACTCGTTCACGTCTGGGCCGTCGACACAAAAGAGCGGATCATCACTTACTGCTTCGCGGGTCCCAGCGGCGTTATCGGCCTCAACGGCGGTGCGGCCCACTTCTTCAAAGCGGGCGACAAGGTCATCATTGCAGCTTTCGACTTAACCGACGAGCCGATCATCCCCAAGATGGTCCTGCTCGATGACGAGAACGGCATCGTCCGAGATATGACGCCGTTCTCCGTTGTCGGTTAAGCAAGGGCACGTGCACTGCCTCGAGCCGCCCAATTAGCGCCTGCGCGGAAGATGTGAACACTAACGCGTACCGAGGCTTTAAATCGATCCTCCGGTCTCCCCCATTTTGGGGATGCTTTTCCACACCCCGAAACTTCACCGGGAGTCGGTGTTAAACTAGGGGACTCGCGCACCCATCAGATGGAGGCGCTCGTCTTACCTATGCAGAATGAAGCATTGCGAGATTCTCTGGTCGAGCGGCGTTGGCTCGCGGCCCTTGCGGCTGGCGACGAGCAGGCGCTCGGCGGGATCTACGAGATCTATGGTGAGCGGATTTTCCGCTACACCTATCGCATGCTCGGCAACCGTAGCGATGCGGAAGATGCGACCGCGGAGACCTTTCTCCGCGTCCTCCGACGCTCGAGCGAGCTCCGCGCGGACGGCGCGTTCCGTACCTGGCTCTTTCGGATTGCACGCAATCTTTGTATCGATAAGCTCCGACAGCACAAGCTCATGGAGCTGCCCGCAGACGCGCAATACTCGGGAGGCGAGGACAAGACCGCATTGCGTGTCACAGTCCAACAAGCGCTTGCCGAATTGCCCATTGAATACAGGGAACCGCTGGAGCTCTGCGATTTGCAGGATATGGCAGCCAGGGAGGCCGCCGAAATCTTATGCATCAGCGTTCCCGCTCTTAAGAGCAGGCTTTACAGAGGACGTAGAGCCTTACGAGACAAACTGAGTGGAACACTCGAGAGGACGTCATGAATGACTTGTATCGAAAATTAGTAGATCTGTACGCAGGGGGCGAGCTTCCTGCGGAACTCGAAAGCGAAATGGAAGCGGCGGCCCGCCAAGACCCGGCGTTGGCCCAAGACATGAAATCGATGAAGCGAACCGTCTGGGAAATCCAAAGCATGCCCCAGCCGGAGTTCACCGAGGAGTCCTACCAGCGCATTCTGATGAAGGTCTACGCCAAGGGCGTCGCCCTTCAGACGCAAAGCCCGGTTCCAAGCCATTTGCAATATCAACTGCCCATGCAAGGATGATTTTAGATTTTGGATTGAGATTTGGACTGATCCGAAACAGCCGTGCTCTTCAGGTTCAAACACTTCCTAATCCAATCTAAAATCCAAAATCGAAAATCCAAAATCCGACAATGCCCACACTCGACGCACCCGCCCTCACCCAGATGAGAATCGACTGTCCCCGTAAAGAGTTCTTCGACGCGGTAAACGCCGCCGCTGCCGCTGCCAGCCAGCGCACGTCGGTCAACATTCTTCAGCACCTGAAGATCGAGACCACCGACGGCGGAATTCGCGTCCTCGGATGCGACGGAGAGATGTGGGTGGAGCGGCACGTCGCGTGCATGGTGCACGAACCTGGCGCGATCTGCCTTCAAGCTTCGCTCTTAAAGGACCTCGTTAGTTCCCTTCCCGATGGCGATATCGAGCTGAAGACCCTCGACAACCAGGGCGCTCTTCTGACCCAAGGCCACTCCGAGTATCGCCTTCAGACCCTGGACGCCAGCGACTTCCCCGAGCCGCCGGAGTTCGGCGGCGAAGGCGAGCTCGCGCTCCCGATGTCGGAACTCCGTGCAGCCATCGACTCGGTGATCTACGCCGTCTCAACGGATACGCACCGTCAGGTGCTCACCGGTGTTCTGTTCAGCTACGACGGTCAGACGCTGACCCTCGTCGCTACCGACACGCACCGCTTGGCAGTTCGCAAGATCGACCAGGCAGGCATCGGCGCCAACACCACCGCCATTGTGCCTGAGAAGGCCCTTAAGGCCATCAAGACCCTGCCCGTCAGCGAAGACGCAACCGTGACACTTCAGTTCGGCGGAGGCCGCCTCGGCACCGAAGCCGGTGGCATGAAGGTAGTCACCCAGCTCCTGGCTGGCGCGTACCCGAACTGGGAGCGAGTCGTCCCAAGCGAGACGACCCGTCAGTGGAGCGTCGAAGCCGATCAGCTTCTCGACAAGGTTCGGAGAACCCTCATCCTCGCCCGAGACAACGCCAACCGTGTTCGTTTCCGAGGCGATGGAGACCAGATCCTCATCGCCGCGCGGAGTGAGGAGAAGGGCGAAGCCAAGGAAGAGCTCACGATGATCGCTAACAACGGCGACGTCGAAATCGCCTTCAATGGCCGCTACGTGCTCGACGCGCTCGGTGCCGTAAAGGGCCCCGGCATCCGAATCGAGATGACCGAAAGCTCCCGCCCCGCAGTCTTCCGGCCAACCGACGAGGAAGGCTACTTCTGCGTCATCATGCCGATGGCCATCAACTAAAGAGAAAAGGGCGCGCACTCCGAGCTTTCGAAGTGCGCGCCCCGTTCTTTTCTAATCACTCGACCTTAGCTCTTGCGTCTCCTTACAAGCGCTAAGGCTAAGCCGCAAATGACGAGTGAACAAGGTTCGGGGACTGCGGCAAGAATCTTATCCTTGCTCATCTGCCACGTGTGAGCCGCAGCTAAGTTCACATCCCACTGGAAACCAAACGCGACGTCACCGGCGGTGAATGGACTTGAACTGTCCAGCAGGTTGCCCGCATTGACCGCGTTCTGAACGTCTCCAACATGTCCGATCATCCAGTGATTCGGAATGCCCGTCGCTCCAACTGTTACCGAGCGCCCGTTATTCGTTTGACGAATCGTGCTGGAGTTCTGAAGAGTCGCTGTGCCGCCAGGCGTTCCGCCCGGAGCAAAGTAATCAAACTCATACAGAGAGAACTGGAGCGGACCAGTGCCTCGATTAATAACAGAGGTGACCTCGGAAAGGTCCGCCCCGTCAGGAAATCCGCCTGTTAACAGATACCGGAAGGAAATATCGAAGTTCGCGAACGAAGAATTCGTGTACTGTATGTTCGCCAAGTACGCGGTCGGTTGGCTGATCGTCGGAGCGGACAAGGCGGCCACATCCACAATGGGCCCCGTACCGACGCGAATGTAGTAGGACTGCCGAACAACCTCATTCGGCCCCGCACCTGCGGTCCAGTTGAAGAGGCCAGAAGGTCCTCCCCCGGCCGCGGCGCTAATCTGAGCAACACTGCCATTGTCGGCGAGCGTCACCACTTGACCAACTGCCAAAGTGTGTAGTGCCGCGACACTCATCGCGGCGATCTTGAGACCAGAAGTCTTCATTTCTCCTCCCAGCAAACACGGCCGCCGCGACAATCACTCGGCGAGTCCATACAGAGTTTGCTCTCGTTTGCTCAACCTGCCAAGGTTCCTAGGCTCTTTCCAGCGAAATTACCTGTCACAAAGGTGCTGAGGCGATGTCTTAAAAAGAAAGCGCCGCCTACCCTCATGGCAGACGGCGTACCTTGAATGTTAAGTTTAAGAGATTTTCTTGAGAGACAAAATTCGCCAAGCGGTAAGTCCAGTTACAAGCCGAAACCCGAAACCTTCCCTCCAAGAACCAAGACTGCGAGAGCCTTAACTCCCTTGACAAGAATCAGTTTGCGCCAACCTATGGCGATATGCCAAGGTCAAATCACAAACCTCGCAAAATTAGCATCAAATCGATGTCACAAAACGCCGATTTCGTTGCATGGCACTCTTAGTACGCCTTGGCGAACACGACTCGCCGCTGCGACGGCTTACCTGTCAGGACGCAAGTTCCGGGCTGCTCGTCGGCTGGATCGAGCGGCGTGAGCGGGATGCAGCGGATCGTAGCCTTCGTCTCGTCCGAGATCTTGTCCTCCGTCTCCTGAGTGCCGTCCCAATGCGCCAGCACGAATCCGCCGCCGCCTTCGCCGGCGAATGCCGCCTTGAAATCGTCCCAAGTGTCGACCCGATGCGTGTTGTCGGAGCGCATCTGCAGGGCCCTCGCGAAGAGGTTGTCCTGCATCTCGGTCAGCATCTGGTGGATCACCTCGCTCGTGGAGACGACGTCGAACGGCACCGTCTGCTTCTCCGCCGTATCCCGCCGTGCGAGGATGCACGTCCCGGCCTCGAGATCGCGGGGGCCAAGCTCCACCCGAACGCAGGCGCCCTTCATCTCCCAGTCGTTGAACTTAAAGCCGGGGCTCTCCTTCTCGCGCTTATCCACCTTGACCCGGATCGGTGCATCCTTCCAACGCGCCTCCCGCAACGCCGCCGCCAACCGATCCGACGCCTCAAAGGTCTTCAAACGAGTCTCGTCGTCGCGGCCCATCGGCACGATGACGACTTGGACCGGAGCGAGGCGCGGCGGGCAGACGAAGCCCTTGTCGTCCGAGTGCACCATGATCAGCGTCCCGATCAGCCGCGTCGAGACGCCCCACGACGTCGCGTAGACGTGCTCCAACTTCCCTTCCTTCGACTGGAACGTCACGTCGAAGGCCTTCGCAAAGTTCTGCCCCAAGTGGTGCGAAGTCCCCGCCTGGATCGCCCGCAGGTCCTGCGTCAGGGCCTCCATCGTATACGTGTGGTCGGCGCCGGCGAACTTCTCGCCCTCCGACTTCACGCCCTTGATCACCGGCACCGCCATCCACTCCTCCACGAAGCGCCCGTAGCACTCGTTGAGGATCGTCAGCGCCTCCTGCTCGGCTTCCTCGGAGGTCGCGTGGGCGGTGTGGCCCTCCTGCCAGAGGAACTCGGCCGTGCGGAGAAACTTGCGCGTGCGCAGCTCCCAGCGCATGACGTTCGCCCATTGGTTGATGAGCAGCGGCAGGTCGCGATAGCTCTGGATCCACTTCTTGTAGGCGTTCCAGATGATCGTCTCGCTGGTGGGGCGGATGATCAGAGGCTCCTCCAGCTCGGCGGTGGGGTCGACCACGAGGCCCGGGCCGTTCGGGTTCGCCATTAGGCGGTGATGCGTGACGACCGCGCACTCCTTCGCAAAGCCCTCGACGTGCTCCGCCTCGCGCTCAAAGAAGGACTTCGGAATGAGCAGCGGGAAGTACGCGTTGACGTGGCCGGTCGCCTTGAACATATCGTCGAGCGCGCGCTGCATGTTCTCCCACAGCGCGAAGCCGTGCGGCTTGATGTTCATGCACCCGCGGACGGCGGAATCCTCCGCCAAGTCGGCCCGCACGACCAGCTCGTTGTACCAGTCGGCGTAGTTCTCCGCCCGAGATGTAATGCCAAGATTGCTGCTCATAGATGGAGCTAAGAGTGTGGCATAGGGAGCGTTACTCGTGATTCGTGATTGGTGATTCGGACGGGAATCTCTGCTCCGAATCGCGAATCTCGAATCTCGAATCTCGAATCCCCGTCCTCTACGGCCTCGTCACGCTCACCGACCGCGACCCCTTCTCGTTCTCCGTTGTTGCATCACGTACACCTTGTAGAACACCTTCGAGCCCGAGGCGACCAGCCCGTCGTGGGTCTGGAATTGCAGCGTCTGCGAATCCGCGGCCAAGGAATGTTGCCTTTCGTTTGACTCATGTTGTCTTTTGGGTCACTCATGTTGCCTTTCGGGCCTCCCGGATTGCACCCTCAGCTTGCCGACACTTGTTGGCGGCTATCGATCGCGGCCAGTGCAACGCTTATGACTTCGACCGTCGTCTTTGCCTTCAGTCCTCGATGGAGAGCTCGCCAATCTTGGGGCGTGAGGTGGTCAGACAGGTCACGACGCAGACTATCCAGAAGCTCGTGGTGGAGGCTAGGCAGAGGAGATTGCGAGAGGTTTTCCAGTTGTTCAGCAACGGCCAAGGTCTTTCCCGCCAATTCAAAACGCTGCTCAGCAATGAATATCTCCGCCAGATCGAGCATGGCCAGTTCGCAGTCTGGAATCACCGGATCGGTGAGCCACAGTTGGAGGGCGGTCCGATTTCGATCGAGGGCGGACTGCAGATTGCCTGACCTCAGATCCAGGTGGGCCAAGCACGAGTGTGCCTTGGCTTCCAGCGCAACCAAACCTAGGTCCCGGGCAGACGCGAGCGCCCGACCGTAGAGTTCTTCGCATTCGATCAATGGCTCTCCCAAGCGAAGTTTAACAACGCCCAGGTTCAACAGGGACAGCGCCTCTTCCCGCGGAGCCTTCACCTCGGAGCTGAGTTGAACACACTCTTCAAACCCTTGTTTCGCGTCGACGTATCGGCCGATGCGGTCTCGGAGAACAGCGAGATTGCCGAGCACACGGATTAACTCAAAACCCCCTAAAGGACGGACCTGCGCCTCTGCCTCCACGAGAATCCGCTGAGCACCGTAGTTATCGCCGACAAGGATGCACAGGCTTGAAAGAGCGATCTGCAGCGCAACCCGATTCGAACTGTCCAGCGCCTCTGCCCGCAAAAGCCGTTCGTACCATTGCTTGCCTTCAGCCAAATGGCTCCCGCCCATCCAATAGCTCCGAAGAGCCAGCGCGAGTTTCACGCACTGAAGAATGTCGCTCCGGTGAGCCAAATCCAAAGCCTTCGCTATGGTCTCGTACTCCCGCTCGATCAGCTCACGAGCCCCAGGATCATTGCCCGCCTCGGCTAGGTTTAGCGATCTCTCGACCAACGTGTTGCAGAACGTGATGAGTCCCCCGTCGAGATCCTCATCGTTGGCCCGTTCACGAGCAACAACCTCTCGCGTGGTCTGCAGCAGTCCAAAGCGCAGCTCTTCAGCCGCCATGGACGTGAAGAGCAGACTGTGATTGACCAACTCGCGGACAAGCTCGCGGACCCGGCTCAGAGGCTCATTCGGCAAGCAAACTGTGGCTGCGCCCTCGATCGTCCAGGTGGCTGGAAAGAAAGCCACACGCTCCAGCAGGTCTTGCGCGGGCGGGGAGAGGAGTCTCC
>Ga0070660_100000800_pt1 | contig 20862 bp, 22 predicted proteins | sample KBSC33metaG_FD_64670 | JGI IMG/M metagenome (GOLD analysis project Ga0070660, IMG submission 64670) | Corn rhizosphere microbial communities from Kellogg Biological Station, Michigan, USA - KBS C3-3 metaG | ecosystem: Host-associated > Plants > Roots > Rhizosphere > Soil ... | reverse complement strand
ATGTCGGCATAAGTATAATCAAAAACAGGATTATCAAAAGTGTTGTACCCAAGCGAAGTGGTTATTATATCTGCACCTGCACTGTCTGCGCGTTCGGCTGCGGCGGCCCAGTATTGTTCTTCTACCGGCGACTCTGATGCCACATCTTCAGAACGATACAATAAGAAATCAGCATTCGGGGCCGTACCTACCAATTGCCCGGGAATATTTCCCGCGATGATAGAAAAAACCTGCATTCCATGATAATAATCTTCGTTGACGCTTACTTCATTGTCCACAAAATCATAAGTTTCTATTACCTGGTTTTTGATGTTGACACTGTCAAATGCGGGTAATGTTTGGTAATGATAAAACCCCGCATCCAGTATTGCAATCAACATCCCTTCGCCATGAAATCCTTTGTTATGAAGATATTCGCCGTTATGAATGTGAACCTGGTCAAATGCATCACCGTAGGAATAATAATCGCCTGAAATATGCCGTGGAGACAATGGAGCATTAATATTGCTACTTCGTTCACTAAATTTATTTTTTGCGATGGAATCCTCCCATTTGTTTCTTAAACTTAATTTAGGATTGGCTGTTCTTTTTAACGGCTGCGTAGTAACTACAAAAGGAAAACGATTGATTTTGTCAATAGCCGATGAATCAGTGGTAGCGATGCAAACCTGGTTCAGCCATTTCGATTCGTCCAGAATAACGACGTTTCCCGAGAGACGAATACTGTCTATATACCGTGGCGTTACAGGCAGATCAGTTTCGTCTATGGCTATATGTTGCTTTGTTCTTCTTGCTATGGCTCTCGCTGATAAAAATTGTGAGGGATTATTAATAGAGTAGGGAGTGCCGGCTTTGTCTTTCAATTTTACAACGTAGCGTGTAAACTGCGCGGAGGTATTTTGAGAGAAAAGTATCAATAGCAAAAGCAGCAAATAATTTTTTCTCATAAAAAGATATCTGACGGATTCATTGAAATGGAAGTAAATGTAAAATTTTAAAAAATAATTTCAGTACATTCAATTGTGGCCTGAACCGGTAATACTCATTTTAATTCCAAAACCTGAATACCCGGGAGCTGTAGATGAAGGGGGCTGGTATTCCCAATGTATAAATTCTTTGTAGATCAATCCGATTCCTTTTCCATATTTTTCTACTGCATAAGTTCTGTCCGCATATCCGTCTGGTTGTAATACAGGGTCACTCGTTATGGCATCCATTTCAGCTACTTTTAAAGTACTGTCAATGGTAATTGAATTGATGGTAAGCGGCACATCAATACTGTCATAAACATAATCCCAGTTACTCATGAAATCAGCACTTCCGAATTTGTAAGAAAAATATGGGTCGTAAGGTAAATAGCTATGTCCCTTCCACGAAAAATTCTGTTTTATGGGCATCATCAATCTTAAAAATCTAAGGTTATCCTCTACGTATTCAATAGAATTTTTTGTAGGAATGGCCATAAACACATTATTAGGCGACCAGGGTTGTGATGAATCCGTGCGCAGATAGCGTATAATACGAAATCCGGGTCGGTCTAAGTTGTCTGTGATGGGAGCATCAACCACATCTTTTGCCTGGTAATGGTTTATTGCAAATACAACAGAACCCTGGCCGAAATTGACTACGACAGTTGAATCCAGATCATAAGTGATGTAACTACCTACTTGCAGCGGGTAATAATCATTGATGGACTCGTTTGCAAAGCCCACGTCCTCCTTATTACACGATGCCAACAAAAGAATTATAAAGCAGGAGCCGAGAAGATATTTCAACATAACAGTTATTAAAAATATTTTACAAAGGGAGTAGAGAGATTCAAAATTGTTGAAATGTTTTCTTGTTAAATTGTTCTATATCTTCAGTAAACAAATAAATATGCTATATTTTTATTTTATTCTAAACCACCTAAACTATTTATCTAAACCTCTCTAAACTTTTTTAATCTATCCAACCGGATTTCTCTGAATAACACCACCACCAATCACATCATCTCCTTCATAAAAAACAGCGCTTTGTCCTGGTGCGATTCCCTTTACATTTTCATAAAAACGGACTTTTATCCCGTTTTCGTATGTGTAAAGATTAGAAAGCGCGCCTTTATCTTTATACCTGATTTTGGTTAATGCCTCCATACCATCTGAGACGCCATCATATTTAATCCAGTTCAGTCCCTTTACCATCATCTCGCTTCCTTTCAGATCTTCTTCATCTCCAAGTACGATGGTATTGGTTTCAGGAATTATTTTTGTTACGAACGCAGGCTTGCCTAAAGCGATATCCAGCCCTTTTCTCTGCCCAACGGTATAAAAAGGATAACCCTTGTGCGGCCCTAAAATTTTTCCATTTTTGTCCACAAAAAAGCCTCCGGAAACCCTTTCTTCCAGGCCTTCTACTTTTCTTTTTAAGAAGCCACGGTAATCATTATCGGGCACAAAACAGATTTCGTAGCTTTCGTTCTTTTTTGCCAGTTCAGGATAGCCAAAATCAATTGCCATCTGCCTGATTTCTGTTTTACGATAAGTGCCTAACGGCAAAATAGTACGACTCAATAAATCCTGCTGCAGACCCCACAGCACATAACTTTGATCTTTGGTTTCGTCAATTCCTTTTCTAATAAAATACCTTCCGTTGGTATGCTGATGAATTTGTGCATAATGGCCTGTTGCGATAAAATCACAGCCCAGCACATCGGCCCTTTTTGAAAGCGCGCGCCATTTGATATGGGTATTACACAAAACACAGGGATTGGGCGTACGGCCGGCAATATATTCTTCCACAAAATTATCTATTACAAAATCGCCAAATTCTTCCCTGATATCGAGGATAAAATGAGGAAATCCATGCTGAACAGCAGCCATTCTTGCATCATTAAAACTATCTATATTACAGCATCCTGTTTGCTTATTATTATTGCCGCCGCTGGTGGCATAATCCCATGTTTTCATAGTAATCCCAATCACTTCATAACCTTCCTTATGAAGCATCAAAGCCGCGACAGTACTATCTATGCCGCCGCTCATCGCCATTAAAACTTTTCCTTTTCTGCTCATGACTTTAAAATAATAGGCAAAGATACAAATTTAGCGGGGACGGGTTAGCAGTTACAAGTGATTGGTTATTAGGATTTAGCAATTCTTTAGTCGCTGCTCTGATCACAAACAAAATCTTATAACAAAGCCGTTACAATTTCTTCCCATTCTTTTTCCAAAGAAACATCAGGTCTTTTTTTACCGGCGCGGCGATACCAATAATCCGCATTGCCAATGTCGCCTTCTTTGCGATGTAAATAAGCATGAATCCAGGATGCGTTTTTGTCTTCTAAATCCTGTACCAGCACATGCGCTTTATCCCAATTTCCTTTTCCTTCCTGCCACAAGGCTTTTAAATAAACAGAGATATTTTGAGGCGAATTATTTTCTGTTAAGCTTTGTTTAAATGAAATGAGATTCATAAGTTTTGAGGATTTTTATTTTAATAATTATGTCATTGTTTTAGAACGTATGTTATCGCTTTTGCCTGAAAAAATTTAAAACAATATTTCCCTTGAAATTTGTTCCTTAAAATATTGAAATTACCCTTATGTCCAATTTTTTAAATCCCATTTGTTATAAAGGTGTCAATAAAATATTTTTATAAAATTAAAATTAAACAAAATGGAAGAATTCGCATTAATCATGAGGCACGAAGATGGCCGCAAAGTGGCATCGCCCGAACAAATTCAACAATGGATGAAACAAACAATGGATTGGATAGGTAGCATTGCTGCGCAAAATAAATTCGTGAGCGGCACAGGATTACCTTTTGAAGATGCCAGGGTTGTAAAGCATGGCAATGTGGTTACTAATGGACCTTTTGGCGACATCAAAGAAACTATTGGCGGTTTTATCATTGTAAAAGCAGATTCTGTTGACGAGGCTGTTGAATTTGCGAAAGGTTGTCCTGTTTTGCAAGGGGAAGGCAATAGCATGGAGGTGAGAAAAATTGCAAAAAGCGATGGCGCTCATTAAACTATTATTCAGTAACAATTAAAATTTAAAAAATGAAAGAGTTTGTATTAATTTTCAGAACCAGCGCAAATCCTGATTTCAAACCATCAGCAGAACAAATACAGCAAATGATGACAAGCTGGATGGATTGGATGAATGGAATTGAAGCTAAAGGGCAACTCGCCAACAGAGGAACCAGGTTAGGTATTTCAAATGCCAAAGTGGTAATGCCCGGAAATATGGTTACAAATGGGCCATTCACAGAGGTTAAGGAATTTATTAACGGGTATATGATAGTTAAAACCAATTCTATTGATGAAGCTGTGAAAATAGCCAAAGAGTGCCCGATGGTAAAAGGCGGAGGAGGTAGCGTGGAAGTGAGGACTGCAGTGTCTTCGGATGATAACAGTTAAAATTTCATGATTATTTAAAGAGCTTTAAATTAATGGCAGAACAGCAACTTATACCGCATTTGTTCAGAACCGAATACAGTAAATTAGTTGCTGTTCTTTGTAAATATTTTGGAATAGAACATATCGAAGCTGCAGAAGATATTGCAAGTGAAACTTTTTTATCAGCGCTTGAAACCTGGACTTACAAAGGCATTCCTCAAAATCCTGTTGCCTGGCTTTATGCCGTTGCAAAAAATAAAGTCAAAAACCAAATCAGTCGTAAACATTTGTTTACTGAAAAAATTGCTCCGCAAATAAAATACTTATCATCAGATATTGGTGAAATTGAAATTGACCTTTCTGAAAAAAATATTACCGACAGCCAATTACAAATGTTATTTGCATTATGCCATCCCTCAATTTCAGCAGAGGCGCAAATAGGCTTATCACTCCGCATTCTTTGCGGCTTCGGTATTGATGAAATTGCCAACGCTTTTTTATCCAATAAAGAAACTATTAACAAAAGGCTTTACAGAGCGAAAGAAATTTTGCGGCTTAATAAAGTTGAAATAGAATTTCCTCCGGAAACGGAAATCAGCAAAAGATTAGAAACAGTATTGACGACCCTGTATTTACTTTTCAACGAAGGATATTATTCCGAAAGCCGCGATACTATTTTGCGCGAAGACCTTTGCCTCGAGGCAGTGCGATTAACTTACCTGCTCATTGATAACGAATCAACCAATCAACCAAATACAAATGCCCTTCTTGCTTTGATGTGTTTTCATTCTTCACGGTTTGCAACAAGGAGAAATGAAAACGGCGAAATTATTTTGTACAATGATCAGGACGAAACCTTATGGGATAAAGAACTTATTTCCAAAGGCATTTATTTTTTGAAACAGTCATCACAGGGAAATACGATTTCCAAATACCACCTTGAAGCAAGTATTGCTTATTGGCATACCATAAAAAATGATACTAAAGAAAAATGGGAAAATATTTTACAGCTATACAATCATTTGTTGCAAATACAATATTCGCCCATAGCTGCGCTCAACAGAACTTATGCGATTTCAAAAACTTATGGGAAACAAGAAGCAATCCTCGAAGCCGAAAAACTTCAATTAACCAATAACCAATATTACTTTTCTTTGCTTGGTGAATTGTATAAGGATATAGACAGCAAAAAAGCAATAGCAAATTTTGAAAAAGCTTACTCATTAGCGATAACTCAATCAGAAAAGCAAATCATCAAAAAGAAAATTGAAAAGATATTGCAGTAAACCAATCAATATCTCATAATCCTATTTTCAATATCGCCAGATAATTGAATCGAAACGATAGATAATCTTTCACCTAAAGAATTATTGAATTTTCTTTTACCTTTCATAATAAAACGATTGCACAGCTCATCTTTTGCTGCATGAGAAAATATTGACGTTTGTCGTAAGAAAATTCAAAAACTAATTATTATGAAAAGAAAAAATGCTGCTTTGTTTTTTGTCTTCTTTTTGATTTCAACCTTTACCATAAAAGAAAGTTTTGGTTCACCTAAAGACCTGCATCAAACTTTTTCACCAACGCCTCCTGTTTCCATTTCTTTTCTTATCAACGAATACTACCAGGATGTAAGAGACCTTGATCTTATTTATATTTTTCGGCATCATCCTGAATATTTTTCAAGATTCAGTAAGTTATATTCTGACTGGATGATCAAATTAAAAACGGTTGATTTCAATGCGCTTGATGTATCGGACAGGGTAGATTTTATTCTTCTGAAAAGGAATATTCAGAATGATGAATATGATTTGAAACAGGGAGAAAAAGATTATCAGCAATTCAGTTATGCGCTTCCTTTTGCTGACAATGTTGTTGCCCTTCAGCAAAAAAGAAGAAGAGGCCAGAGGCCTGATGCAATGGCAACTGCAAAAGATTTTAATGAAATACAGTTACAAATTGATAAAGCAAAAACCGTAGTATTAAAAACACCTTTGCCTGATAAAAATTTATTGAACAAAACAATTGAGACGATTAAAGAATTGCGCAATGGATTGAAAAATGTGTATGATTTTTATAACGGCTACGATCCTGAATTTACCTGGTGGATGAAAAAGACTTATCCTGATACAGATTCTGCGCTGGTGGCTTATTCCAAATGGCTTTCGCTACAACCTGTAGCGAAGGCCGATAAAGCAATGGATAGCTCGGGAATTATAGGACATCCGGTAGGGCTTGAGAAAATTAAAGAACTTTTAAAATCAGAAATGATTCCTTATTCCCCGGAAGAATTAATAAGAATAGCTTACAAAGAATTTACCTGGTGCGATAGCGAGATGTTGAAAGCATCGCGCCAAATGGGTTTTGGAAATGATTGGAAAAAAGCTTTGGAAAAAGTAAAAGAAAATTATGTAACGCCAGGTAGCCAACCACAATTGATCAATCATCTCGAAGAGCATGCGATTGCATTTATTGACAGCCTCGGACTGGTAACCATTCCGCCATTGGCCCGGGAAGCATGGAGAATGGATATGCTTACCACTGAACAGCAAAAATTTGCATCCTATTTCCTCGGTGGCCCTGAAATATTGATAGCATATCCTACCGATGAAATGAATTTTGAAAGTAAAATGATGAGCCTGAAAAGCAATAATTTGGGTTTTGCCAATGCTGAAGTTTATCATGAACTGATACCAGGCCACAATCTTCAATTTTTTATGGGCAGAAGATATAAACCTTATCGCAGGGCTTTTGAAACTCCGTTTTCTGTGGAAGGCTGGGCTTTTTATTGGGAAATGATTATGTGGGATAAAGGATTTGACAACACACCTGAGAAGAAAATTGGTTCATTATTCTGGCGGATGACACGATGCGCGCGCATCATCTTTTCACTCAATTATCATTTAGGAAAATGGACACCACAGCAATGTATTGATTATCTCGCAGACCGCGTAGGGCTTGAAAGAGCTAGTGCGGAATCTGAAGTGCGTCGTTCATTTACCGGCGGCTACGGCCCTTTATACCAGCTTGCTTATATGTTTGGCGCTTTACAAATGCATGCATTACATCACGAAATCGTTGACAGTAAAAAGATGACTGACAGAGAATTTAATGATGCTTTTCTGCATGAGAATACGATACCGATAGAAATGTTTCGCGCAATAATTACCCAACAAAAATTGCCTGAAAATTTTGTAACTCAATGGCGTTTTTATGATAAGTGATTTTCTTGAGTAGTCGCCTTTAAACAGGAGTTGATGTTCTTAAATTATAAAAACAGAAATTGGCTTTATTTCTTTCTTTACTGGTTATCATAAAAAAGAAATGATCACGAAAAGCCAATTGCGTCAAAACTCTAAACTAATTTTGACAATAAAACGATTTGCCCCAAATGATAGGCATCATGTTGTAAAATGCCATGAATGTGTTCATAATAAGTCATTTTATTGGAAGCATAGATTTTGTCAAATTGGGATTCGTCAAAATTTTCAAGAAAGTGGATCCATTGTTCCTGTGAATTGACAAGTCGTTCAAGTGCCTTCTGCCACTCAGTTTCAGAAATAATTTCTAATTGTGTAAAATAATTATTATTCGGAGTAATCATCTCATTTCCCTGCACCCGGAGTAAAACATTTTCGCGCCAGGCAATCATATGATTTATAATTTGCCATATTGAATTTCGTTCCGGAATAATCTTTTTAGCTGACTGCTCCGCAGAAATATTTTTTAAGGTATCCATGATTGTTACATCAACCCATGGCCTGCCATTGTATAAATCTTCAAAGAGTTTGGCAATGCGTTTTGTTTCTTTCATAACCTCAAAATTAAATAAACCTCAAAAAATGAGAATCCAATATATATATTCCTGCCCGAATGCTTCGTTCAGGCGGGTGTTTACTGCCCCCGCATTTTTTAAAATTAAAAACTTTGGCTTATCCTTATCCCTGGCGTCACTCCCTTAATAAAATTATTAAAATAGATGGAAGGCTCAATAGTGGTTTTCGTTAGTTTAAGCTTCCCGGCCCCAAAACGAAAAGTGTTTTTCTCAAAAAAATCCCCATTTCTATTTATCAGATAGCCTAATGAAAATACTGCACTGTAGGAAAAATCCTTCCTGGGATCATGGTCCGTAATGCCTCCTTGTCCATAGGTGAAAGTAAGAAAATCATTTCTGTAAGTATGCAAATTACCCTGGTTGTCTTTTGCAAATAAAAAATGAGGTTCCCAGAATAAACCCGGTTCCCATTTAAAGGTACGATCGCGATTAGTTAATACAAGTTTGGCTCCAACGCTGAAAGAAGGAACAAAATAATTTTTATAATTCTGAACATTCACCGTTGCCACCCCTTCTAAAAAATCACCGTTTTCGCCTGGAGTAAAACCACGTGGCCTATCAGCAGAAATAGATTTATCCTTTAGCAGATAATGAGAACCGGTGCCTAAAATAAGAGGCCATTTCGTGTTTACATCTTTTTGAATGGTTGAAATTTTTTCAGCTAAAACGCCATTCATATAATCCGTCAATTCACTCATATTATTCAGATAGAAAGTAAGATGATAATATCGTGGATGAGTGCGGCTTATCTTTTGTTCAGGTTTTGTTGGATTGCTAATGATACCGATTATACTTATTGTATCCTGGCCGGTTTTTAGCGAAGCCAGTTCGCCTTTATCTATAAGGAACGCAGCGCCTTTAGGCTGGAATTGCTGAAAGCGTATTTTTTTTCTTCCCATCGTATCGGTAACATAATCCAGCCGTTTCGTAGTAACTGGATCTGAAAAAGAATCTCTCAAAGGAGTAACATCTTTCATAAATATGCCCAATAAAGAATCAATATTATTTATCTTCTGAAGATCGCTTATATCAGTTAGCTCAATCCTGAATTGATTGCCTTTATCAAGATTGATGTAAAAGCGCCGGTTCATTATAATATCAGAAGGTACTGCAAAAGTCTTATCTTCTTTATTGCCCGTTTGAGCGCAAAGGTTTCCTGTGATGCCTGTAAAAAGCATCATTAACATCCATGTTTTTTTCATCTTTTTTTAGTTTTGAGAAGTTTTTATTTTTAAGATCGTGAAGCCATTTGTGTTTGAGGCCGTAGCAGGATTGATATAAGTTTCCTGGCTGGCAATTTTAAATTGGAATGCATGTTTGTCTGAATTTTTCACTATTTCCGGTAAAGTTTCTACCGGGTCGCCCAATTCATTGATATGAACCACTTTTAGTTTTTTAATTTCCGGTTGAGTGTTTGCTAAAGACGAGAGCGTGTCTAATGGAGCTGTAAAATTTGATTCGGTTGGCGTCATCAAACTTGTTGGGCTAACAGTATGTGATAGACGAATATTTTCTTTTGCATTTTCATGAATCATTTTTGTTATCGTTTTGGAAGAGGCCGCCGGAAATTTTCTTTCGTTACCGGCCACCGTTAAATTTGTAACCGGAGCCTTATCGTCCTTATCACCGGAGGGAATTTTTATTGATGACTGATGCTCATTTAATGCGGAATTGGCCGCGTGATGATTATTGCTGTCAGAATAAAATAATGGTATCAGCAGCGCAAAGAAAATGCATGCTGCTGCAACCCAATACCATGCTTTGATTGTGTCTCTCCTGTTATCGCCAAGTCGCGCATGAAGTTTTTCCCATACATCGTTTTTGTCGTATGCGGTGTCCCCGGGCAAATTGTCTAATGCGTCCAGTTTTGCTTTCCAGTTTGAGGTATTATTGAGATTTTCCTTTGACATAGTGAATTCCTTTTTTGAATAACATTTTTTGCAACAATATTTTTGATTTACTTAATTGAGATTTGGAAGTGCCTTCCGAAATACCAAGCAATGCTGCAATATCTTTATGAGGTATTCCTTCAATTTCATAAAGATTAAAAACAGTACGATAACCCACAGGAAGTTGAACAATAAGGTTGAAAATTTCCGCCGCCGACAAACGATCCAGCAAGTCTTCATCCAACGATATATTCTCTGCCTCAGCGTCAGACACCAGAGTGAAAACATTTTTCTTTCGCAAAAACATAAGGCATTCGTTGATCATTATCTTTTTTATCCAGCCAAATAATTCGGCATCTCCCCGGTAGGAAAATGTACCTATGGTTTTAAAGAACTTATAGAATCCATTCAGCATCAGCTCTTCAGCATCCTCGGGGCTTTTTACATACCTCCGGCAGATAAACAATAATTTACCGGAAAATTCATCAAACAGGCATTTCTGCGCTGCGTTACTGCCTTCTTTAACTTCTTTGATGAGTTCTGATAAATTCATAAAAATCAAAAGATCTGAAACGGGTTATGTAATAAGAAATGCATTTTAAAGATAAAACGTTGCCTGGGATAATTAAAAAATTAGAATTAGGCGTTTCAATTATTTAAACCTTAATAGTTGCTCAATAAAAATACGCCCAGTAAATCAACAAATAAACAATAAAACAGATCCCTTAGTTGAAATTATTTCAAATAGCGCTTTTTAAATGCAGAAGGATTCTCTCCTGCAATTTTCCTGAAGAGTTTATTAAAATAAGACAGGCTTTGAAATCCCACTTCATAACAGGTTTCTGAAATAGTTTTGTTCTGCAACAGCAGTGTTTTGGCCTGGGTGATACGATATTGGTTAACAAAATCTGTGAAAGTCATTTTTGTTTGTTTTTTAAAATAGCGACAAAATGCCGCAGTACTCAAATGCACACTGGCAGCCACTTTATTTACATCCGGCGTTTCATCATAGTTTGCCTGTATATATTCGTAAATAGCGCCCATTCTTATTTTATCATTCAAAAATAGTTTGACACTGGTATCCCGATCATTCAACGCAACTACTTCATCAGATAAGGCAAGGATTTGAAATATTTCGAGTAAGCATAACAGTTGCTGAAATTTTCCCATGCTTTGTATTGTCTTTAATTTTTCAGCAACTTTAATTTTTGTGTTACCTGTAAATGATAAGCCAAGATAAGCCCTCTTAAAAAGTGTTTGAATGGCATTTAGTTCAGGAGCTTCTTTGAAAGCTTCACCCAAGAAATGCTCTTTGAACTGAATAACAATTTGCTTGTATTCAGTTTTTAATTCATAATCAAAATTTAGATGGGGAATATTTCCACCTATCAAAACCAAATCGTTTTCCATATAATTGGATATATGTTGCCCGACGTGCCGGATACCTGTGAGAGCTTCTACATATACCAACTCAAACTCAGGATGATAGTGCCAGAGAAAGTGGTTTCTTAAGCTTGGGTTAAAAACTTTAAATGATTGCCCCGGATTGGGAATCACTAACTCTTTTTGAATCTTCATACTCCTTATTTTCTATAAATTTAATAAAATATGGCTAATTATGTCAATAAAGAGCAAAAGAAGGTCATTGCAGATAATGCACTCAGCGAACCCATTTCTGAATTTTGCATTATTCAATCACGACAAAAAACAAAAATCATGGAACAACAAACAATGGCGCCCACAATGATCCCGAACAATGCGCACAAAAAAATACCGGGAAATCCTTCAACTGCAACAAGCAGTACAAAAAAGTTAAACGACAGGAGCAATGGAGAACCGTTGCGCGTGCTTTCTGAAGACGACTGGAAGTTTTGGAGACGCAATGGATATGTAATTATAAAAAACGCGGTTCCCAAAGAACAGGTAAAAAAAACCGCAGATTTTCTTTGGGAATTTGAGGAGAAAAATCCTAATGATCCTCAAACATGGTACGCTCCGCCGAGGGCCGAAATGCAAATGAAAGAACTCACCAATACCGGAATGGTAGAAGTGTATAATCATCAATACTTGTGGAACAACCGGCAGATGCCCAGAGTACATGCAGCTTTCGCAGATATCTGGGGAACCCAAAAATTGTGGTGTACCATTGACAGGGCGAATTTGAATTTTCCATTGCGCCCCGGTTTCGAATACAAAGCCTTTATTCATTGGGATTATGACCCGGAAACCAAACCTCAAAACGTACAGGGAGTTTTAGCTTTGGCAGACCAGACTGATGAAGAAATGGGAGGTTTTCAATGCATACCGGAATTGTTCAGAACTTACGATACCTGGAAACTTACACAGCCAGAAGACAGAAATCATTTCAAGCCTGATATTACAGGATTTGTACCCGAAAAAATAAAAATGGAAGCAGGCGATTTGCTAATCTTCAATAGTTCAGAACCACATGGAATTCGTGCCAACAATAGTAAAGATAAAGTTCGCATCGCACAATACATTTCTATGATGCCGGCAGAAGAAGATAATGAGGCGTTGCGCGAATGGCGAATTAATTCATGGAAGAACAGGATTGCTCCTGAAGGGTACGCCTTTCCCGGCGATCCGCGCAAATGGGAACAAACAAAATATACAACAGCTACGTTATCTTCTCTTGGGAAAAAATTACTTGGATTGGATAAATGGGCATAAAGACAAATAAATATACTTTTATAAAGCCCCTGGATATGCAGTAAACTAACAAATAATCCGTATTTCTATTTTTTTAGAGCAACGAAGTTTTTTGATCGCAATAACAGGAATGAGTACATGAAAAGTGTGTTTTTATTTTGAAAGCAATTGAATTCTTTTAGTAACCGGCACAAGTATAGCTAAACACGAAACTTTCGCTGCTAAATTTGCGCCAACAGTAAGTGTTTGCATTACTGTCGTTTATACATCACATTTTCAAATAAAAGAAGTTTTTTATTTTTTATTTTAATGCTTTTGCCTGTTAGATCTACCCACATTGTATCTATTCTGTTTTTAAACGCAGTAGTTTTATTATTAGCATTAGAAGTCAATTCAATTTCATTATTTGCCTTGTCGTATTTCCAATTTCCACTTGATATAAAAATTGAAGGTCCATGACCTACGTATTTATACGAATTGTCAGAATAAAAATAAAATTGATTGCCGATATATAGTGGCCCTTGGGCACTCTCATAACACTTTCCTTCTAAAGATGATTGCTGAACCATCTTATGAGTACAAGAGAATAATTCAATTGTAAAAAGTGTAATAATTAAAATTAGAGATTTCATTTATCTTGATATTTAGTTTGGGAATATTTCCAGCGTTGTTAGTGTTCGTGCAGTTGGCTTTTTCAATAGAACTACCACCAACAACAGTTATTTATGAAAACTCAAAGATAAGGCTTCGTCCTATTCGTTTTGTTGGTGAAGCTATCACACTTTCCCCACGCTCAACACAACAAAGAACTTTCCTCTTTCTGGAAGACCAACAAGGGAAAAAAATATGAATTTGGATTATTTGTTTCTTTACTGTGCTAAAGGTTTTTCATTCCAGTAACCATTATCATTAAACGAAAAACATTAATATTTTGCAATACCCAATTTGTGCAAAATTTTTATTGAATAATTTGTGCATAAACTTATTAAAATCTATTGCTCAAAATTTAGAAGTTTTGTAAACTTTTTTATCTTTACAGAAGAAGTTCGTTTTATTTATTTTTTACATGCTTGAAAACAAAGAAATATCAGCTTTATTCCATCTCATTGATGATCCCGATGACGAAGTTTTTAACTCCGTAACGGAGCGGATTATTTCTCATGGCTGCGCTATTATTCCAAATCTTGAAAACTTGTGGGAAAACAGCGCCGATGAACAAGTGCAGGAACGAATAGAGCTTATTATTCACAAGTTACATTTTCGCGATTTGGTAGAGGAATTTGTAGAGTGGAAAAATGGTAGTTGCGAATTATTACACGGCGCGCTATTGGTTTCAAAATATTGTTACCCCGAAATGGTTGCAACAACTACTTTGCAGGAAATTGAAAAAATAAGAAGAAATATCTGGCTCGAATTGAATAGTTACCTCACGCCTTTAGAACAGGTAAATGTTATTTCAGGTATTTTATTCAGTTACTATAAACTAAAAGGAAACGAAGTAAGCTATGATCTCCCGGATGATTTTATGATAACAAAAGTTATTGAGTGCAAGCGGGGAAATTCTATTACCAATGGCATTCTGTACCTGATTCTTTGCGAGCTTCTTGATATACCGGCCAGAGCTATTAATATTCCCAGGCAATTTATCCTTGGCTATTTTGATATTGATTATGATTTTACAAACCTTGAGAAAATGAAAAAGGATAAAATCAATTTTTATATTGACCCTCTTAATGGGCAGGTATATTCGCAGAAAGACGTTGATAGTTATTTTAAAAGAATTTCGGTACCGCCCACTCCTTCTTATTATAAGCAAATGAATGATAAAAGAATCATTCAGCATCTTCTCGAAGAATTTAGTAAATGCTTTATTGATCCCTCTAATCTCTATAAAAAAAATGATTTGCTTTTTCTTGCTAAATTGTTAGATGATTGAGAAAAGGTAACTGAAGGATAATCTTAAATTTTGCGTCTTTTCTGCAACAAAAAAATCCAATATATCTTTGCATTATGGCAGACAAATCGAAACCTGTATTTAACAGACGTATTTTTTGGGACGTTGATTTTGAAAAACTCCACTATGATACTAAAGCCAATTTCATTATCGAGCGTGTGTTTGAGCGCGGCGATGTAGCAGATATTCGCAATTGCCGCCGCTACTATGGCGATGAGAAAATAACAGAAGCGCTGTTGAATGCAAAATTTCTACCGGAAGTTACTATGTACCTGGCGAGCGCTGTAATAAATAAACCCGTAACCGAATTTAGATGCTACAAATTGAGACAGTTGAACCCCACACTTTTTCCATATTAAAACAGTTGATGGAAATACCCGAATTAAGGGACTTTTCATTGGTTGGAGGAACGGCATTATCCCTTTTATATGGGCATCGAAAATCGGTTGACCTTGATTTTTTCTCAAATAAGCCATTTGAAAACACAAGCATAATTCATGCTCTTGAGAAAAAGTTTAAGAAAGCATTTGATAATAAATCAACTAATCCGCGCTTTGGTATTTTTTGTTTTATAGATGAAGTGAAAATTGATATTGTTCGTCATCCTCACCCTTTGATAAGGGCCTTACAAAATATTGAAGGTATTAGGCTATTTTCGACAGAAGATATTATAGCGATGAAAGTACAGGCAATTTTGGGCCGGGGTAAGAAGAAAGATTTCTGGGATATAGCCGAGCTTTTAAATCATTTTTCAGTTGCAGATTTTATCAGGTTTCACAAAGAGAAATACGCTACCCAAAATTTGTTGATTACCGTACCGCAGGCCATTACTTATTTTGCAGATGCCGAAGAAAGCGAAGATCCCCTAAGCCTCAGAAATCAAACCTGGGAAGGTGTACAAAAATTTATCAATACTAAAGTGAGTAAATATTTATTATAAAAATTAATTTTAAAGATACTGATTTTTCATCCGGAACAACAGTGCTTTTCGGTTCCTGCATTTATAATTGCTTACTTATGGATAGTTTTAGGAAGGAGGTTTGGAAACAACTATTCAGTAAACAAACAATTTCTCCGGATTTTTATTTTTGAAAAAAAATTTGTTCAATAAAATTATTCACTTCATATTTGCAATCATAAATGAAAATAAATAACACATACAATAGTTGGTGGCACACGATCTGAAGATTGTGCCGCATTGCTATTATTTGTGAATTAAAATAAATATTACGCCCCGGCATCAATGCCGGGGTTTTTTATTGTTATGCATGGCTCAATAATATACTGGAATAAAAGATGACTACATGAAAAAAATTACATTATCAACCACTTCAAAAAAAATGCTGGCGGATGTTTATACTCCTGTCGGAATTTATCTTCGGCTTCGCGATCGTTTCCGGGATACGATACTGCTGGAAAGCGCTGATTTTCATGCCGGCGAAAACAGCTATTCTTTCATTGGGATTAATGCCATCGCAGGCATTGAAATTAAAAATCTTGATGAAATAGAATATAAATTTCCGAATGAAGCGCCGCAGAAGATTGCTATTAAAAGTGATTCTAAAGTGACTGATGAGATTTGGAATTTTATGACGCATTTTGATATTGCCGAGTCCGCTGAAATGCCTGTAAGCATGGCGCAGGGCGTGTTTGGATATACTACATTTGATGCGGTCCAATTTTTTGATACAATAAAATTTACGTATTCCGATGATTCGTTGGGCAGTGATAAAAAACCAACGATTCCATTAGTACGGTATCGGCTTTATCAATATGTGATTGCCATCAACCATTTTAAAAATGAACTTTTTCTTTGCGAAAATCATATCAAAGGAATTGAAAGCGAAGTCGGATTAATAGAAAGTATTATTAAGAGTAAAGATGTGCCTGCGTTTCCTTTTGCCGCTTTGGGCAATGAAACTTCTCCATTGACGGATGCTGATTATGTGAACATGGTAAAAAAAGGAATCGCAAGTTGTGATCGTGGAGATGTTTTCCAAGTGGTATTAAGCAGAAAATTTCAGCAGAAATTTTTGGGCGATGAATTTAATGTATATCGGGCTTTGCGGAATATCAATCCAAGCCCTTATCTTTTTTATTTTGATTATGGCGATTACCGCTTGTTTGGCAGCAGTCCTGAAAGCCAGTTGATCGTGAAAAATAATATTGCGATTGTGCATCCTATTGCAGGCACTTTCAGAAGAACAGGCAATGATGCTATTGATGAAGAATCGGCAGAAAAATTATTGAAAGATAAAAAGGAGAATGCGGAACATGTAATGCTTGTAGATCTCGCACGCAACGATCTCAGCCGCAAATGCAGCAATGTAAAAGTGAATCATTTTTGTGAGGTGCAGTATTTTTCGCACGTGATTCATTTAGTGAGCGAAGTGACAGGCGAAATAGAGAAAAATTCCAACCCGTTTGATCTGCTTGGCGCTACTTTTCCTGCGGGTACATTAAGCGGAGCGCCTAAGTACAAAGCGATGCAGCTTATCAATAAATATGAAAATGATCCGAGGGGTTATTATGGCGGTTGTATTGGTTTTGCCGGATTCAACGGCAGCATTAACCATGCAATCATGATCAGGACATTCCTGAGTAAAGACAATCATCTTAATTACCAGGCTGGCGCGGGAATTGTTGCTGCGTCTAATCCTGAAAGTGAATTACAGGAAGTGAATAATAAATTAAATGCATTAACAACGGCAATTAAATCCGCGGAAAATATATAAAAGATGAAAATATTGATATTCGATAATTACGATTCGTTCACCTACAACCTTGTTCATGTAGTGGAAAAAATATTACACGATAAAGTGGATGTTTTCAGAAATGATAAAATCTCTCTTGAAAAAATAGGTGATTATGATAAAATAATTTTATCGCCCGGTCCGGGACTTCCCTCTGAATCAGGATTGTTGTTGCCATTAATAAAAGAGTATGCTTCTTCGAAATCTATACTGGGTGTATGCCTCGGGCTGCAGGCCATTGGCGAGGCTTTTGGTGGCGAATTAGTTAATTTAAAAAATGTGTATCATGGCGTTGCCACGAAAATTAAAGTGAATGAAGGAAGGCAGTTAAAAGAGAATGATGTTTTTAAATCTTTGCCGAATGAGTTAGAAGTAGGGAGATATCATTCATGGGTCTTGTCTCACGAACATTTCCCCGCCGATCTTGAAATCACGGCAGAAGACGAAAATGAATATATCATGGCATTGCAGCACAAAACTTTTGACGTGCAGGGAGTACAATTCCATCCCGAAAGTGTGCTGACACCCATGGGAGAAAAAATAATGAGAAATTGGCTGGATGCGTAGTTTGGGGAAGTGGTTTAGATAGTTTATGAATTTAGAAGGTTTAGGAATAGTTTAGAATGTTTAGTTTATACAACAGTTACCAGTAAACGAAGATTTAATAAAGATTTTTAATTATGAAAAAGATACTGCAATATTTGTTTGAGCATAAAACGCTGTCGCGTGAAGCAGCAAAGGAAGTTTTATTGAATATTTCCAAGGGTATTTATTCCGATGCTGAAATTGCTTCTTTTACAACCGTGTTTTTAATGCGTAGCATTACCATACCTGAGTTGAATGGTTTTCGGGATGCCCTGATTGAACTATGTGTTCCGGTACTTCTGAATGGCCACGATGTTTTGGATATTGTAGGCACAGGCGGCGATGGAAAAAACACGTTTAATATTTCTACATTGAGTTGTTTCATTGTTGCGGGAGCCGGGCAGAAAGTAGCTAAACACGGCAATTATGGGGCGACCTCTGTTAGTGGTTCAAGTAATGTGATGGAGACTTTGGGTTATCATTTTTCCAATGATAATAAAAAATTGCTTAGGGAAGTGGAAGAAGCCAACATTTGCTTTATGCATGCTCCTTTGTTTCATCCTGCTTTGAAAGTAGTAGGCCCTATCAGAAAGAACCTCGGAGTACGCACGTTCTTTAATATGCTGGGGCCTTTGGTAAATCCTGCGCTGCCCGGCATTCAAATGATTGGCGTTTACAACATGGAAATGGCAAGAATCTATTCTTACCTGCTTCAGCAATCTGAGGCGAGGTTTATGATTATTCATAGCCTGGACGGCTATGATGAAATTTCTCTGACGGGCGATACAAAAGTAATTACGAACGAGGGAGAAAAAATATTAAGCGCTGCATATCTCGGTAAAAGAATGGTTGCTCCGCATGATATTTACGGCGGTAATTCTATTGAAGAAGCAGCTAAAATATTTTTAAAAATTATAAAAGGAGAAGGTACGTGGGCGCAAAATGCTGTGGTAATGGCTAACGCAGCAATGGCGCTCTATGCTACCGGCAGCTATAAAGATTATGACGAATGTTATGCGCGCAGCGTAGAAAGCCTCGAAAGCGGGAACGCTTATAAAATACTTCAAAAATTAATCAGTCTTCAAAAATGAACATATTAGATACTATCATTGCCAAAAAGAAAATTGAGGTTGACAATAATAAACGAAATAAAAATATTTCAGAATTAGAAAAAGAAATTCTTTTTAAAAAAGACGCAAAATCTTTTAAGGATTTTTTGTTAAGAAAAGATAAGACCGGAATCATTGCTGAGTATAAAAGAAAATCGCCTTCAAAAGGAATTATTAATGACGTTTCTTCTGTAGAAGAAGTGACCAGTGACTATGCGAAATATGGAGCCAGCGCTATTTCGGTACTAACAGATGAAGAATTTTTCGGTGGCACTATTAAGCATCTTTTAAAAGCGACTGCTGTTGATATTCCTGTTTTGAGGAAAGATTTTATCATAGATGAATACCAGCTAATTGAATCAAAAGCGTATGGCGCAGACGTTATTTTGTTAATAGCAGCCTGCCTTTCAAAAAAAGAAGTAAAAACCCTTGCCACTATTGCAAAAAATATCGGTTTAAATGTGTTGCTTGAAATTCATAACGAAGCCGAACTGGAACATATTTGCGACGAAGTAGATGTAACAGGCATCAATAACCGCGATTTAAAAACTTTTAAAGTTGATTTGAATCATTCCATTGAATTGTGCAAGAAAATACCTGCTGATATGATTAAAATATCCGAGAGCGGAATAGATGATGTAAAGACAATCCAGTATTTAAAAGAGAATGGTTTTAGTGGATTCCTGATGGGTGAAAAATTTATGAAAGAAAACAATCCGGGCATTGCTTTCCGTGATTTTGTAAGGATGATAAAATAGTTCTTTCCAGATGCTTAAAAGTGGCTGGTGGGGACACCGGCCACGGCGAAGTTTTTTCTTTGAATTAGAAATAATATAACGTTTTCCCTGGTATATTTTTGGTTTTATTAATTTACAAATCCCCATTTGATGCCCAGCCTGAAAACGAACCCTGGCGTAGGATACAGGGGAGCAGCAAAACTGTTTTTGGTAAATCCAAACCCGTTGGAAAAATCTACTGTATTCAGGTTTTCAATTTTTATAAATGCGGTGAAGGATTTAATCCGGAAATTAAAGAAAGCATCTATTGTAGGGAGGTTGCTGATGGAAATGCTATCCTGGGGAAAGAATTTTCCCATTACAGGAGAATAATTATCCGCTTTATATGGTGTGTTGTACATCACTAAAAGACCTGTGCTAAGATTCAGATTTTTAAAGAAATTTCCTTCAAAAGCAAGCCTTTGCGAAGTGTAAAATAAAGGAACGTGGATAGGATTATTACCTGTAGTTTGCTGTATGATAAAATCGCTGTAAAGGCCCAGGTGGCCGATAAGTTTTATTTTGGTAGAAGCGGTAATTTGAGTAAGATTTACCAGTCCATTGAATTGATCTGTCTGATAAAAATTTTTGAAATAAGCATAATTGGTAATAGAGATATTCCTCGCCATCAGGGTAAATCTTGGATTGACTGCCGTGGCAGTCAGCACCGTAATATTTTCCTTTTTGGTATTTAGGGTGTTGCCAAAATTAAATGAAGAACTTCCTTCATAAAGGTAGGAAGGCGATCGGTTTGTGTTCTGAAAACTTAGCTGTACTTCACCTAATTTTTTATTCAACGTTCGCGCCACAGACGCATAAACATTGAAATCAGCGGCATTCAGCCCTGTAGCATAAAATTCTCCATGCAGGTCAGCATCCCATTTTCTGTTTCTCGTTTTATTTCGGTATG
>Ga0070660_100000791_pt1 | contig 21001 bp, 19 predicted proteins | sample KBSC33metaG_FD_64670 | JGI IMG/M metagenome (GOLD analysis project Ga0070660, IMG submission 64670) | Corn rhizosphere microbial communities from Kellogg Biological Station, Michigan, USA - KBS C3-3 metaG | ecosystem: Host-associated > Plants > Roots > Rhizosphere > Soil ... | reverse complement strand
CGAAGGCTTCCAGTGGGGCGGCCAGCTGATGATCACGAGCGACGTCGAGAACTACCCCGGCTACGCCGACGGCGTGATGGGGCCGGAGATGATGTCCGACTTCCGCCGCCAGGCGGAGCGCTTCGGCACGGAGTTCATCACCGACGACGTGACGAAGGTCGACTTTTCCGAGCGTCCCTTCCGCGTCTGGGTCGGCGACGACGAATATGCGGCGCGCGCGGTGATCGTCGCCACGGGGGCGAGCGCCCGCTGGCTCGGCATCGACTCGGAGGACCACCACCGGGGCCGCGGCGTCTCGACGTGCGCGACCTGTGACGGGGCCTTCTTCCGCCAGAAAGAGGTCTACGTCGTCGGAGGCGGCGACTCCGCGTTCGAGGAAGCGCTGTTCCTGACGAAGTTCGCCTCGCGCGTGCACCTCGTGCACCGCCGCGACGAGTTCCGCGCGTCGAAGATCATGGTCGACCGTGCCGAGAAGAACGAGAAGCTCGACTTCGTGCTCAACGCCGTCGTCGAGGAGATCGTCGGCGATACCAAGGTCGAGGCGTTGCGTCTGCGGAACACCGTGACCGACGAGGTCTGGGAGGTTCCGGCGGACGGCGTCTTCGTTGCGATCGGGCACGACCCGAACACGTCGCTCTTCCTCGACCAGCTCGAGCACGACGCGGCCGGCTACCTGATCACGAAGTCCGGCACGACCGAGACGAACGTGCCAGGGATCTTCGCCGCAGGCGACGTTCAGGACCACACGTATCGGCAGGCAATCACCGCTGCCGGATCGGGCTGTATGTCGGCCCTCGACGCGGAGCGCTATCTCGCCGCGATCGAAGGCCATCCGGGAACGGCGATGACTGCGCCGCGCCCGGAAGCCGCAGAGGTTTAACCTGGGCGGCGTGGCCGCACGCCCGCAGTGGATCGACCTGATCGATCCGACCGAGGAGGAGCTGCGCAAGAAGCTGCCGCCGGGCATCCGCCCGACCGCGCTCGCTGCGCTGCTCGCGCCGCACGTGCACGACGACGAGCCGCGCCCGCGCGTCGAGTCGCACGGCGACTACGTCATCGGCATCTTCCTCCTGCCTGTCGAAGTGCCCGCGGAGGACCGGCTCTACTACCAGGAGGTCGACTTCATCGCGACCAGGGACACGCTCATCTCGGTCTCGAAGACGCCGCCGGGGGAGCAGCCGTTCGACCCCCAGAACGCAAAGGACTCCTGCCGCCCCGACGACCCCGTCGGCATGTTCGTCTACCACCTGGTCGACGAGATCGCGGAACGCTACCTCGACCTGATCGACGAGCTCGACGACGAGATCGACGAGCTCGAGGACATGGTCGCAGTCAAGTCGACACCGGTCGTCGGTCACCGCCTGCGCGAGCTGCGCGAGGACGTGCGCGGGATCCGGCGCACGCTGGCGCCGAGCCGAGACGCAATCCGCAAGATCGTGGACAACCGCATCGAGCTCGACGAGGGCGAGCTCTTCTCACGCGACGTCGAGATCGCGTTCGGCGATGCGTTCGACAAGTTCCTGCGGGCCAGCGAGGCGCTCGAGTCATCCCGCGACGCGCTCGGCAGCGTGCGCGACTACCTCCAGGGGAAGATCTCCCTCGACCAGAACGAAGTGATGAAACGACTCACAGTGGTCGCGTCGCTGCTCCTCGTGCCCACATTCATCGTCGGCCTCTACGGCCAGAACTTCCACCACATCCCTGAGCTCAGCTGGTCATTCGGCTACTGGTGGTCATGGGGCTGGATCATCGCCACCACGATCGCTCAGCTCGCGTTCTTCCGCTGGAAGAAGTGGCTCTGAGCCTGATCGAGCTTCGTACTCTGATCGATGCTCCCGCAGAACGCTGCCTCGATCTCTCGCTCAGCGTCGAGCTTCACCTCCGGTCGACTGCGGACACCGGCGAGCGGGTCGTTGCGGGCCGTTCGTCGGGCGTGTTCGAACTGGGCGACCACGTCACGTGGGAGGCACGGCATCTGGGTTTACGACATCGACTCTCGATGACCATCAGTGCGTACGACCGGCCGCGGATGTTCCGCGACGAGCTGGTCCGCGGGCCGTTACGGCGGCTCGTGCACGACCACTTTTTCGAGCCTGTGGAGCAGAGAACCCTGATGCACGACGTGTTCGAGTTCTCGTCGGGCATCCCGCCTCTGGACGCGGTCGTCCTGAGACCTCACCTCAGACGCCTCCTGCTCAAACGCAACGAGGTGATCGCACGGCTCGCTGAAAGCGACGGCTGGCGCGACTACCTCCCGCAACAGACTGGCGCGGATTCTTAGGCCAGCGCGGCCAGCCGCCCGGTCGTGATCGGACGGACGCACGGCGACCGGTCCGCCGGGCTGGCGAGGAACGTCGCACCGCGCAGCTGACGGTCGCCTTCGAGCGGGCGGCGAAGCCGAAGCCGCGAGACCTCGTCGCCTCGGATCACGAAGACGGTGCGGCAAACAGCGTGGAGCGGTCGCGACGCCTCGAGCATCGGTTGGTGCGGCAGGTACCACTCGAGCGGCGCCCGGTAGGAAAAGAAGTTGCCGAACACGGCGACGGGCTCCGACGGCGTCCAGCCCTCCGCCACGAGCTCGCGGGCCATCGCGTCGAACGGCGGAGTCACCGGGTCGGTGCTCAGCGGCGTGAACGGCAAGAGGAGGAGGAGCGCCGTCGCGGCGCCGAGTGAGACGGCTGCTCGGCGAGGCACCACTTCGAGCCCGGCGACGACGGCGACTGCGACGAAGGGCGCGATCTCGATCAGGTTTCGGAGCGCGAAGATCCGAACGCCTGCCGCCCACACAACCGCCGCTTCCGCGAGCGGGCCGAACGCGAGCACAACTACGAGCCGGCCCGTCGCCGAGGCGCGGCCGAGACGCGCGGCCCCGACGACGACGAGCAGCAGCGCCGCTACCGACAACGCAATTCCGGCGGTGGTGTTCGCGTACGCCGACGTGAAGAGCCGCGCGGGGACAGCGATCACCGTGCGCAGCTGAAAGGAGCCGATCCACCAGAAGCGTCCCTGGTGGAGCTGACGCAGCATCACGGGACTCCACATAGCAGCGACCAAGCCGCCCGCGAGAATCGCCGTTGTGGCCTGCCGGCGTGCCGGCCGCACGCCGACGTCGAGCCAAAGCCACACGAGCACCGCGAGCACCGAGAACGCGAAGAAGTAGTGCGTCAGTCCGCCGGCCGCGACCGTCGCGCCGAGCGCGACCTCGCGGCGCTTGGACGGCTCGTCGAGCACGGCGAGGAGGCAGCGCGCGAAGACGATCGAGAGCAGCGCGAGCAGCTCGTAGGAGCGCAGCTCCTGACCGTGCCCGACGAGCTGGCCGCCGAGCGCGACGACGAGGCCGGCCAGCGACGCGAGCGGCAGCGGCACGACGCGTCGCCCCACGTCGACGACGAGCGCGACCAACAGCGCGCCGGACGCGACCGAGAGTAGGCGGATGTCCTGCAGCGGCGTCCCGGCCTGGCGGAGAAGCCACCCCAACACGTACCAGAGCGGCGGGGTCGACTCCGTCCGCGCCACGTGGGCGAGCACCCGCCGGAACGTCGGCTCGTCGATGATGCGCGCCGAGGCGACCTCGTCCTGCCAGAAGGCCTGCGTGTAGACACCCGGCAGCCGCACCGCGGTGGCGACGAGAGCGACAGCGAACATCACCCGCCGTTCGACCTTCACGGCGAGACCGTAGGACGTCGAACCTTGCAGCAGCCTTGTCGCACGGCGCTCCAGACTGAGGCGCCCGGGTACCCTGGCCCGCGTGCCGTACTACATCTGTCCGCAGTGCAAGGAGCGCTCGCTCGACATCGACGCGCGCGAGGGCTTCTCGACGCAGGCGCCCGCATGCCGCCACTGTGGGTTCGGGTTCCTCTTCGAGCTCCTCGACGACTACTACCCCGCGCCCGACACGGGCCTCGTCGTCACCGATCAGAACCGCAGGGTGCTCGCGATCGGACGCGGCGTCTTCGAGCTGACCGGCTTCCCCGAGGCGGACCTGATGGGACGCGACCTCGTCGAGGCGCTCCAGTTCTCCGATTCGAAGCCCGTCGAGCTCGCCCGCGAATGGGGCGTGCGCCGGCTCAACGAGCAACTGTCGATCAAGACGCGCGCGGGCCACGACAAGCCGGTGCTGGCGGACGTCTTTCCGGCCTACGACGATGACGGTGGCCTGCTGATCGCCCTCACGCCGGTCCGAGGCAACGGATCCTCCTAAGCGACGGTACGCGGACCGCCGTCACGTGTCTGTGACGAATCAGATCCGACTTGCCGGACAAAGATCGAGCGCGAGCGGGCACTCCTCGCACCGGGGCTTGCGCGCGTCGCAGATGCGGCGTCCGTGCCAGATGAGGAGGTGCGGGAAGCGCGCCCAATCCTCGCGCGGGACGAGCCGCATCAGGTCGCGCTCGATCTTCACCGGGTCCGATTGCTTCGTCAGCCCGAGCCGCTGCGAGAGCCGCCGCACGTGCGTGTCGACGACGATCCCCTGCGGGTTGCCCCGCTCCGCCGACACCACGTTTGCCGTCTTCCGGGCCACCCCCGGCAGCTTCAGCAGGTCGTCGAAGTCCTCGGGCACCTCCCCCCCGTGCACCTCGATGATGCGCTGCATCGCGCCCCGCAGCGATTTCGCCTTCTGGCGGTAGAAGCCGGTCGCGAAGATGTCCCGCTCGAGCTCGGCGACCGGCACCGCGAGATAGTCCTCGGGCCGCTTGTACTTGGCGAACAGCTTCTCGGTGACGCGGTTGACGTTCACGTCCGTCGTCTGCGCCGAGAGCATCACGGAGATCAACAGTTCGAGAGGATTCCTGAACGTCAATGCGATGGTCGCGTCGGGATGCTCGGCCGCGAGGCGCTCGATGATCGGCCTGATCCGCTCCTTCTTCGGCGCGACCTTCTTCCGCCGCGCCTCGGCCAGATAGCTGCGTGCCACCCTGCGACGGTACTAGGCCACGGCGACGGAGGTGTTAGGCGGAGGCCACGCGCCCCCGCCCAGCCGTGGCCCAGCGCAGACGAGGTCCAGGGCGGGGCAACCGGCGCAGTTGAACTCGCTCGGCGTCGGAACGAACTCTCCGGCGTTGATCTGCGCGATCGCCGCCGAGAGCTCGGACTCGAGGGCCGGGAGCTCGAACCGCTCGAACGACGTCGAGACGACGGCGTCCGGGCGCTCGAGGAAGTGGTAGACGACTTCGACCTCGTCGGCGCCGGCGCGGAAGCACGCAAGCGCGTAGACGAGCCGCTGCAACCGGTAGTCGGCCTCGACGATCTCCTCCGGCGTTCCTTCGGCAAGCGTGTTCGTCTTGTAATCGAGGACGAGCGCGCGCGTGCCGTCGCGCCATAGCACGTCGAGGCGCCCGCGCAGGAGCACGCCGTCGTGCTCAAAGGCAAACGGCCGCTCGGGCTCCGCCCCCGCAAGCGTCGCGATGCGCACGGCGAGCTCCGACTCGCAGTACGAGTCGACGAAGGCCGAGATGCGCGCGACCTCCTCATCGGTAACCGCGGGGTACCAGCTCCGTACGAGCTCGACGTCGGGCGGCGTGGGAGCGGAGAGATCGACGATCTCGAGCAGGCGGTGCACGGCGTCACCGATCTCCGTCGCCTTGAGACCGTGCGCGCCGGGCACGGTTCCGCGCTCCTCGCGCAGGCCGGCCACACGCTCGACGTAGTAGCGGTACGAGCAGCGCTCGAACAGCGCGAGCGCCGAGTACGAGAGCCGCTTCACCTTGTGCAGCGGCGGCGCAGGCAGCGGCGGGAGCTCCGGCAGGCGGTAACCGCGCGGCGCGGGCTCCGTCGGCAGATCGGCGAAGAGCTCGAGCTGCCCGGCCTCGGTGATGATCAGCTCCGGCTCTGGCTCGACGAGCGGCGGCGCCCAGCGATCGACGGCGAGCAGGAAGCGCGCATCGCCACGCTCGAGCTCGACCGGGTCGCTCGAGACACCCTCGATCTCGCTCTCGGCGCCGAGCCGGCCGAGCACCCAGCCGATCGGCGTCTCGCGGTCCTGCGAGCGCTCGGGATCGATCGCGCCCGAGACGATCAAACGGTCGATCGCGCGCGTCATCGCGACGTAGTAGAGGCGCAGGCGCTCGGCCTTGTCCTCCTCCTTCTCCGCGACGCGCACCTCTTCGTAGCTGAAGACACCGCGCTTCTTGCCCGACTTTGGATCGATCACCCGGAAGCCGAAGCTGCCGTCGGGGCGTACGAGGATCTCGTCGGCAGAGGGAGCGCCGATCGTGTCGCGGCCAGCATCCGCGACGATCACGACCTTGAACTCGAGCCCCTTGGCCGCGTGGATCGTGAGCAGCCGGACCGCGTCCGCTCCTTCTTCCTCGGACACGGCCTCGAGCTGGGAGGCGCCGACCGCTTCCTGGTCGCGGATGAACTTGACGAAGCCTTCGATGTCGGGGCCGCGCAGCTCCTCGTAGGAGCGCGCGAGACGCATCAACTTGCGCAGGTTCGCGTAACGGCGCTTGCCGTCCCACTGTGCGAGCACCGCGAGGTCGTAGTCGTGCGCGGAGACGACCTCTTCGCAGAGCCGTTCGAGCGACTGGCGCGTGGAGGCTGCCGCAAGCCGCTCATACCGCTGTTTGAACGCGCGCACGAGCCGTTCGTCCGTGTTCGAGAGTGCGTCGGGGAACGAGCGCTCGATGCCCGTGTACAGCGGGCGCTTGCCTGCGTGACGGCGGATGTGCACGAGCGCGTCGTTCGACACGCCGACGAACGGCGATGCAAGCACGGAGACGAGCGCCTCGTCGTCGTAGCGGTTGTGCAGCAGCCGCAGGTAACGCAGGAGGTCGACGACCTGCTGCTGGCCGAAGTACCCCCGCCCGGTCGCACGGTAGGTCGGAAGTCCCGTCGCGCGCAACGCGGCTTCGTAGCGCTCCGCGTCCGTGCCGGCGGCGAACAGCAGCACGATCTGACCGGGGGCGGCGGCGCCCGTGTCGACCAGTTCGCGCACGCGTCGCGCGATCGCCTGAGCCTCGCCCTCGCGCCAGTTGGCGCCGGCATCGCGATAGGTGCGCTTGTCGCTGACGAGCAGCTCGACGGGGTGGCCGAAGACCGGGTCCGTGAAGTCGCCCGACGCGGCCAGCGGCTGATAGTCCTCGCCGAACTCCTCACTGAACAGATGGTTGACCGCGGCGAGCACCTCCGGCCGCGAGCGGTAGTTGAAGGTCAGCGGCAGGTTCAGCGCCGCGCGCTCGCGCCGCTCCCGGAACACCGCAACGTCGGCGTGGCGGAAGCCGTAGATCGACTGGAACTCGTCACCGACGAAGAACACATCCGGTGGGCCGGAACCGCCGCGGAGCAGGTCGACGATGTCGCACTGCAAACGGTTCGTGTCCTGGAACTCGTCGACCATCAACGCGCGGAACCGCAGCTGCTCCGTCTCGCGCACCTTGTCGTCGTCGCGGAGCAGGTCGCGGGCGAGCAGCTGCAGGTCCTCGAAGTCGAGTGCAGACTCACGCTGCTTCGCGGCGGCGTACTCGGCGGCGAAGAGGTCGAGTAGTTCCTGCAAGAGATCCTTGTCGCGTTCGGCAAGCTCGTCGAACGCGGCCTGCTCGAGCCGATCGCGGGCGTCGCGGAACGCCGCGGCCCGGTCACCGGTCGCCGGGAGAACGTGCGCGAGATCGAGCAACTGCGCCGGGTTCGAGCCGAGCGCGAGCGCGGCATTCGCGGAGGCGAGTTGCTTGTCCGTCACGCCGGGGTCGGCGGCGAGAGCGCGAGCCGCTTCCTGCAGCTCGACGAGCCGGTCGGCGACGCGGGCCTGCTGCCCGAGCTCGAGCTTGAGCTCGCGGCCGGCGGAGCGCAGCGTCTCGTAGACGCCGGTGAGCATGCGCCGCAGTCCCTGGGCGCTATAGGTCGCAAGGAGCCGCAGCCGTTCGGCATTTTGAAAGTCGGTGTCGCGCGGCGAGCAGAACGTGGCGAGCGCGCGCTCGAACGACTCGCCACGAATCACCGCTCCGTGCTCGTCGTCCAGCTCGCGGAAGCGCGGATCGATGCCGACGGCGAACGGGTGCGTGCGCAGGAGGCGAGAGCAGAAGCCGTGGATCGTCGAGATCCACGCGCCGTCGAGCTTGCGCGCGAGATCAGCCCGGCCGCGTCCGTGGAGCGCTGCGCGGATGCGCGCACGCAGCTCTCCGGCTGCTTTCCGCGTGTACGTGATCACGAGCACCGACTCGACGTCGAGGCCCTGCTCGCACACCGCGCGCACGAAGCGCTCGACGAGCACGCTCGTCTTGCCGGTGCCCGCGCCGGCAGAGACGAAGACCTCGCCCGTTGCCTCGACCGCTTTCGTCTGCTGCTCGTTCATGTCAGGGCCTGGGCACCCGGCACATCGTCCAGAGGTCACACCAGGTCGGGCACGCATCACCCTTCGGGTCGTGCTTGACGTCACCCGCACGGATGCGCTGCGCGTAGCCGCGCGCGCGGTCGCGTGAGGTCTCGACGAGCGCCCAGAACTCGTCTCCCGGCAGGTAATCGTTCTTCTGGAAGCCGGGCAGGTCGTCGGTCGCTTCGGCGTGCAGGAGGCCGCGCGTCATGCGGGCGCCCGCCAGCGCGCGGTAGACCCCGCCCAGCGGCTCGATCCCGACGAGGTCGCGGAGCACGAGCATGTAGAGCGGGATCTGCAGCTTCAGCTCGTCGTCGATCTGTTTCGCGGAGTGCACGGTGCGGCCCGACTTGTAGTCCTGCACGATCCCGCGTGCGCTGTAGGGGTCGACGTCGATCCGGTCGATCTTCCCGCTGAGATAGAGGTTGTCGCCCAGGTGGAGGCCACGCTGCAACTCGGGCGCGGAGCGTTCGGAACCGAACCCGACCTCGAAGCGCCGCGGCAGGAACTCGACGGCTGACTTGGCTTCGTCTTCGAGGAAGCCCTGGAGATCGCTCCAGAGGCTCTGGTCGAGCTCCGCCTCCTGTAGGTCGGTCAGCTCGAGGCGTACGCCCCCACGCATCGCGTCGTCGAGGCACTGGCGCAGGAAGCCGCGCGCACGCTCAAGGTTCTCGGGCGTGACGCGGTCGTGCCCGACCTCCTTCGGCAGGCCGGCGTAGAACTTGTGCAACGCGCTGTGCGCGACCGAGCCGCGCAACATCGCGTCGGCCTCGGCGTCGATCGTCTTCGGCGAGATGATGCGTTCGAAGAGCCATGCCGACGAGCAGTCGGCGAAGCGCTCGAGCTCGGTCACGCCGAAGGTCGTCTTGTTGCCGAACCAGTCCAGCAGCGCGGGGCTCGTCAGCTTCGTCTCCCGCTGCAGCGCATTGCGTGCGCGCGCCAGGCGGCGCTGCCAATCGTTGGCGTCGGCGAGCGCGCGCGCTCCGTCCGGGTCAGTGACCGCGAGCAGCGCCAGCGCGCGCAGCCGCTCACGCTCGGAAGGAGCCGCCTCGAGGCCCCAGGTCAGTGCGGAAAGCGCACGGCGCTGTGTCGCACGCGCGACATCCTCTTCGTCGAAAACCGCTGCAACCTCTTCCCAGAACGGGCTTGGCTCGCGCGGCGCGCCGTCGTCGGTCGCGGCTTCCCGGACGAGGTAGAGGCGCCTGGTCGCGCGAGTGCAGGCGGTGTAGAAGAGATAGCGGTCGCGGCTGACCTGATCGGGGCGCTCGAGACGGGCGCCCAGCTCACGGCGCGTGTCATCGTCGAGGAACGGCGAAGTGCGCGTGCGGCGCGGCAGCGATCCTTCTTCGAGACCGAGCACGAACACGATCTCGTACCGGCGCGTACGCGCGCGGAGCAGATCGACGACTGCCACTCGCCCCTGCTCGCCCGACGAGGAGCGCACCTCCGCCCGCTCGAGCGCGGCGACGACGTCGTCGGCGGTCACCTGCTCGCCCGCGAGCGAGCCGAATGCCTCGAGCTCGTCGAGCAGGCGCAGCGCTGCGTCGTACGCGCGCAGGTCGAGCCGTGAGGTCTCGCCGGCCGGCGGCGCTTCCGTTCCGTAAGCCGAGCGCAGCATCGACCGGATCAGCGTCCGGACGGCCGCGGTCGGGCTTGGTGCGGCACGCAGCTCTCCGAGCGCGGGGATCGGCGCCTCGCGCAGCTTCTCCGTCTCCTCCTCGACGCGCCCCGGCGTGTGGATCGCCCGTCCGCGCAGCCTGCCTTCGACGTAGTCGACGGACGAGCGCGCGAGGCCCGAGTACGGCGAGCGGAGGAAGGAGAAAAGATCCCGGCGTGTGCCATCGAGCCACGCGTAGCGCAGGAAATGCAAGAGCGCATGGCCGAGCGGCGTGGCGGCGAGGCGCACGCGCGACTCGACCGCGTAGGGGACGTCGAGCGCACCGAGGACCGTCTCGAGCGGTGCGCGCCACGATTCGACCGACGGGGCGACGAGCGCGATCTGCTCCGCCGGGACGCCGCTGCGGATCAACGCGATCAGCTCGTCGCCGACGAGCTCCAGGGTGCCGCGCGCGCCGGCGCCCTCGAAGAAGCGGATGCCGTCGCCGATCTCCGGCGGCGGAGGCGGCGACTCCTCGAACAGCGCCCGCTCGAGATGCGCGAGTGCCGGATGCGCGTACTCGGAACCACGCGGCCCGAGCTCCTCGATGCGACCGTCCGCGAGCGAGGTGAGGTCGTCGGCGGTCCGGCCCAGCGACGCGAAGGCGACGCGGCCCGGCTCGTACGGAAGCGAGACCTCGACCTCGGTACGACCGGCGAGCGCGCTGAGAAGGGACCACTCGGCGCCGGTCAGATCCTCGAAGCCGTAGGCGAAGACAGGCTCGCCGTGCCAGGCGTCGAGATCGGACTGCAAGCGCTCCGCGGCGCGGCGACGGAGCAGGTCGCGGTCCCACAGCTTCAGCCGGTCGAGCTCGGCGCGGTAACCCGCGTAGAGGTCCGCCAGATCGCCGCTGAGGTCGCCCGGGTCGAGCATCCCCTGCTCCAACTCACCGAGCGTCGAGAGCAGCGTGTCGGCGAAGCCACCCGTTCGCGCAGAGCGCGAGAGACCGTTGAGCGATGCCGAGGCCAGCGTGCGACGGACGACGAGAGCACGCTGCGCGTCGGTCGCCACCGGTCGCTGCTCGGGGTCGCTGCGGATCAGCCGCCCGAAGAGATCGTCGAACGTGCCGATCGAGCCGCTGAACAGGCAGCCTGAGCGCGCGAGCAGGTCGCGCTCGACGCGATCGACGTCCGACGCGTTGGGCACGATCAACGTCGGTTCGTCGTCCAGGCGCGCCAGATAGCGCTCCAGCAGGAGCGCGACTTTGCCCGCGTTTGCAGGCCCCGCGAGGAGGGAGAGTCCCACCTTCCCATCGTAGAGCGGCCTCAGGACGGGTCCCGGGGCCGCCGAAGCACGATTTACGCTCTGTGCTGCTTTGTCCGCTTACGCGGATGCGCCAGTCGTCGCGGCGCTCTTGGGCCGGCGCCCCCGCCGGGCGACTGCGCGGCCGGGCATCTTGCCCGCGCAGTCGTCACAGAGATCCGCCGCCTTCGAGCCGCGGCGGGCGTCCGTGTAGGTGACGCGGAGGACCGCGCCCTGCGACTCGTCGACCTCCTTGCCGCAGTTGTCGCAAACCAGAATGGTCTTCCGAGCCACGTACATCGCCTCCCGAGTGGAATTTCGTTGAAGTTTACGCAGCCGCTCGTGCAGCGCGAATGCGCCACGAACGAAGCAGGCTCAAGGTGGCCAGCTCTTCGCGGTCCAATCCCGTGTCGCGGGCGCCGATGATGCGCAATTTCCGCGGCCGGAAATCCTCGATCGTTCGCCCATCCAAATACTGCTCCACAACGGCGGGACTGACGTAGGAGGAGCGTGCCACGGCCGGTGTGTTCCCGAGCCTTTCGCCCACCGTCCGCATCACTTTGGCGATCCGGCGCTTCGCCTCTGCTTCGGTCTCGGGTGGCCCGTGCTGGGCGAGCTCGACGGCAGCCGTCAACGTGCCGCCCCAGGTCCGGAAATCCTTGGCCGTGAATTCCTCGCCCAAATGGGTGCGGATGTACGCGTTCAGCCGACGCTGGTCGAGATTGCAGTAGCCCTCCTCCTGCTCGAACTTGAAGAGCCGCGCGCCCGGCAGCGCAATCAGCTGCTTCATCGCGATCGCGAGCTCGGCGTCGACGATCGCGCTGTGAATCATGATGCTGTGCTTGCCGCGGTAGCGAAACGAGATTCGCGCCCCACGCACGGAGACGTGCGATTTACGGAGCGTCGTGATCCCGAACGTGCGCGAGCTCTTTGCGTAACGATCGCTGCCGACCCGGAACCACCCCAGGTTGATCAGCCGAACGGCTACGGCGGCGACTTTCTCCTCGGGCAGACCGGCGAGCTCCATGTGCTCGCTCATCGCCTCGCGCAAGTCGGGCAGCCGCTCCGCGAACCGGATCAACTTGTCGTACTTCGCCTGCTCCTGCCGCGCGCGGTATTCGGGGTGGTAGAGGTACTGCTTCCGGCCGGCGGCGTCGACGCCCGTGGCCTGGAGCTTTGTACTCGCGCTCGGTGCGATCCAGACGTCCTTCCACGCCGGCGGGATCGCGAGCGCACGGATGCGCTCGAGCTTGTCCTCGTCCGTGATCCTGCGCCCGTCGGCGTCGACATAGCGGAACCGCCCTTTCGACCCCTCGCGACGCCAGCCGATTCGCTGCGCCATGTGTCGTCCCGGTTCCGCTCCAGAGCCATCGCTAATCTTCGCCGCCGATGCAGCTCAAAACGATCGTCGTGCTCGAAGGCGACCAGACCGGGCAAGAGCTCCTCGAGGAATCGCTCCGTCTGCTCTCCCCGGCGGTGATCGGGCTCGAGGTGGCACTCCCGCGCTACGACCTCTCGTTGGAGAAGCGGCGTGAGACGAACAACGAGATCGTGCACGAGGCCGCGCGGGCGATCCGCGAGCACGGCCTGGGCCTGAAAGCCGCGACGGTAACGCCGGAGTCCCGCGACGGGGTCGGCTCGCCGAACCGAATTCTCCGGGAGGAGATCGGCGGCAAGGTGATCGTGCGCACCGGCCGGCGTATTCCCGGCGTCGTGCCGTTCGGAGGTGTGCACGCACCGATCTCGGTCGTGCGGATGGCCGTCGGCGACGCCTACGGGGCAAAGGAATGGCGCGAAGGCGAGGGCGATTCGGAGGTCGCGTTTCGGACGGAGCGAATCGAGCGAACCGTGTGCCGCGCCGTCGCCGAGTTCGCCTTCCGCGAAGCGGAGCGCACGGGCGCCAAGGTCTTCGGCGGCCCGAAGTACACGGTCTCACCGACCTACGAAGGAATGCTCAAGGAGGAGATGGACGCGTCCGCCGAGCGGCATCCGAACGTGCCCTACGAGCCGCAATTGATCGACGCGACGTTCGCATTGCTCGTCGCGTCGACTGGCGATCCGCTTGTGATCCCGGCGCTGAACCGCGACGGCGACATCCTCTCCGACCTCGTCCTGCCGCTCTTCGGCTCGATCGCCGGCTCCGAGTCGATGCTGGTCGCGTTCGAGAGCGACGACTTCGAGCCGACCGCGCTGATGGCCGAAGCCGCACACGGGACGGCCCCGTCGCTCGAGGGCAAGAACGTCGCGAACCCGATGGCGATGATCCTGGCAGTGGCCGCGCTCCTCTCCCAGACGGACGAAGGGCAGACCGCGGGTCGGGCAATTCGCGAGTCGGCCCTCGAAGCGGTCGCGCAGGGCATCAAGACCGCCGACCTCGGCGGGCACTCGTCGACGACCGAGTACACCGACGAGGTGATTCGTCGCACGAAGACGAAGCTCGAGGTGTGGTCGAGCCTTTAGGTCGTTTCGAGGCGCTTCTTGAGCAGGCGCATGACGACGAAGGCGATCACGGCGCCGACGACGATCACGATCAGTGCGTAGACGCCATAGGTCGCGACGGCATCGGCAGCGGCCTTGCCGAAGTAGAAGGCGAGCAGGCTGACCCCCGTCGCCCAGACGATGCCTCCGGCGGCGTTCCAAAGAAAGAACCGCCACCACGACATGTGCGTGATGCCCGCGAGCCACGCCGCGGTGACGCGGAGCACCGCGACGAAGCGACCGATGAAGACGGTCTTGCCGCCGTGCTTCGCGAAGAAGCGCTCACCCGGCGGGAGCGCCCGCTCCGCGTACCGCCGGACCGGCCCCCAGCGCTCGAGCAGCGCGCGCCCACCCGTGCGACCGATCCAGTAGCCGATGTTGTCGCCGATGATCGCTGCCGTCGCGGCGACGACGATCACCCAGACGATCGAGTAGTGCCCGCGCTCCGCGAGGATCGCGGCGGCGATCAGCGCGGTCTCGCCGGGGAGTGGCACACCCGCCGACTCCGCAGCGATCAGTGCGAAGAGCAGGACGAGCCCGTACGAGATCAGCAGGTCCGTCACGCGGGTGCAGTGTAGGGGCCGCCGTTTCCGATAGCGTCGCCCGTCTGATGCGGCTGGGGATTCCAAAGGAAATCAGCGACGGAGAACGTCGTGTCGCGCTCATCCCGGAGACGGTGGCGCGGCTCGGCGACGGCGTCGACGTGATCGTCGAAGCGGGCGCAGGCGCCGCGGCGGCCTTCCCCGACACGGCGTACACCGAGGCCGGCGCGCAGATCGGCGATCCCTGGGACGCGGATGTCGTGGCAAAAGTTGCAACACCGACGGCCGAAGAGACTGCACGAATGCGGAGCGGCCAGGTGCTGATCGCCTTCTTGCAACCGCTGACGGACGGCGCCGGCGTCGAACGGCTCACGGCCGCGGGGGTGAACGCGTTCGCGCTCGAGTCGATCCCGCGCATCACCCGCGCGCAGCCGATGGACGCCTTGTCGTCGCAGGCGACGGTTTCCGGCTACAAGGGCGCGCTGATCGCGGCCGACCGGCTCCCCCGCTTCCTGCCGATGCTGATGACCGCGGCGGGGACGATCCCGCCGGCGAAGGTGCTCGTGCTCGGTGCCGGCGTAGCCGGGCTGCAGGCGATCGCAACGGCGCGCCGACTCGGCGCGGTCGTCTCTGCCTTCGACGTCCGCCCCGTAGTGCGGGAGCAGGTCGAGTCGCTCGGCGCGACGTTCCTCGACGTCGGCGTCAGCGGCGAGGAGACCGAAGGCGGCTACGCCCGCGAGCTGACGCCGGAGCAGCAGGCGGCACAGCAGGTCGAGTTGCAGACGCGGATCGCGACCTTCGATGCGGTGATCACGACGGCTGCCATCCCCGGCCGGCCTGCACCGAAGCTGATCACCGCGGACGCCGTGCGAGCAATGCGACCGGGCTCGGTGATCGTCGACCTCGCGGCGGAGTCCGGCGGCAACTGCGAGCTGACCGAGCCGGGACGCGAGATCGTCGACAGCGGCGTCACGATCGTCGGGCTGACCAACGTGCCGTCGACGATGCCGACGCACGCCAGCCAGCTGCTGTCGCGAAACATCGCCTCACTCGTCGGGCTGTTCGTCCGCGACGGCGAGCTCGTGATCGACTGGGACGACGAGATCGTCTCGGGCTCCTGCGTGACGAAGCGAGAGGTGACCTGATGAGCCATACCTCCACGCTCGTGGCCGAGCTGACCGTTCTCGTGCTGGCGATCTTCCTCGGCATCGAGGTGATCTCGAAGGTGCCGACGATGCTGCACACGCCGCTGATGTCGGGCACGAACGCGATCCACGGGATCGTGATCGTCGCCGCTCTGATCGTCGCTGGTTCCTCCGAGCAAGACGGGCTGATCCGCGTCATCGGGTTCGTCGCGGTCGCACTCGCGTCGGCGAACGTCGTCGGCGGCTTCGTCGTCACCGACCGGATGCTCGAGATGTTCAAGAAGAAGCCTCAGGCGAAGCCGAAGACCGATGACTGATTCCGGATTCGGAGCACTTCCGGCTGGGGGCCTGCACGCGGCGCATCGCGCCCGCCTCGACCAACATCAAGGCAAACCTGCCTTGACGCTGGTCGAGTCAGCCACGCTGCTTGGTGCAGACCCTCCCCACAAGCACTCGAATCCGGAACCAGCCATCTGATGGGCACCAACGCCGTCAACCTGTTCTACCTCGTCACGATCATCTGCTTCGTGCTCGCGCTCAAATTCTTGTCGTCGCCCGCGACGGCGCGGCGCGGGAACTGGATCGGGGCGTTCGGGATGGCGGTCGCGATCGTCGCGACGCTGTTCAAGACAGGTGTGCACATCACCTGGGAGATGCCGGTCGCGGCCGCGATCGGCAGCGCCTTCGGTCTCGTCGGCGCCCGTCGCGTGAAGATGACCGCGATGCCGCAGATGGTGGCGCTGTTCAACGGCGTCGGCGGCGGCGCGGCGGCACTTGTCGCGCTGGCGGAGTTCCACGAGCTCGCCCCCGCATCCGGTCGGATCCAGGGCGACATCTCCGTCGCGATCCTCCTCTCCGCGCTGATCGGCTCGATCTCATTCTCGGGCTCGCTGATCGCGTTCGCGAAGCTGCAGGAGCTGATCAAGGGCCGCCCGATCACCTACCCGGGCCAGAAGGCCGTCAACGCGGCCGTGTTCCTCGGCTGTCTCGCGCTCGGCGCGGTGATCCTCACGGGCACCGAGCACCAATGGCTGCTCTGGGTGTTGGTCGCCGGCGCGCTCGTCTTCGGCGTCATGTTCGTGCTGCCGATCGGCGGTGCGGACATGCCGGTTGTGATCTCGCTCCTGAACGCGTTCACCGGCCTCGCTGCCGCAGCGACCGGCTTCGAGCTCTCCAACAACGTCCTGATCGTGAGCGGCATGCTCGTCGGCGCCTCGGGCACGATGCTGACCCTGCTGATGGGCCGGGCGATGAACCGCTCGATCACCAACGTGCTCTTCGGAGCCTTCGGGCAGGTCAGCGAAGGCACCGGAGCCGCGATGGGCGCAGGCGGCGGCACCGTGCGCTCCGCGACCGCCGACGACGTCGCGGTGATGCTCGCCTACGCGAGCAAGGTGGTGATCGTCCCGGGGTACGGGATGGCCGTCGCACAGGCGCAGCACGACGTGAAGGGGCTCGCTGACGTGCTCGAGGCGAAGGGCATCGAGGTGACCTATGCGATACACCCCGTTGCCGGCCGCATGCCGGGTCACATGAACGTCTTGCTCGCCGAGGCGAACGTGCCCTACCCGCAGCTCAAGGAGCTCGACGAGGCGAACGCCGAGTTCTCCCGCACAGACGTGTCGCTCGTGATCGGGGCGAACGACGTCGTCAACCCGGACGCGCGCAACAACCCGGGCAGCCCGATCTACGGCATGCCGATCCTGAACGTCGACCAGTCGCAGGCGACCGTCGTTCTCAAGCGTTCGATGGCCCCCGGCTTCGCGGGCATCGAGAACCCGCTCTTCGTCGACCCGAAGACGGTGATGCTGTTCGGCGACGCGAAGGAGTCCGTCGCGAAGCTCGCGGCCGGCGTCAAAGCACTATGACGACCGTCCCAGTCTTTACGGGTAAGCATGTCGAGCAGGCGGTGTCGCCGGACCGCGCCGTCGAAGCGGTGCGCGACGCATTCAGCGCACACGCGCGCGGCGAATGGACGATGCCGCCAAAGGTCTACGTCACGAACTATCCCGCAGGTGACTTCCGGGCGATGCCTGCGCTTGGGGCAGGGCACGCGCTCCTCAAGTGGGTGACGTCGTTCCCGGGAAATCCTCTGCAGGGCCTGCCGACCGTGACCGGCGTCGTGCTCGTCTCCGACGCCGAGAACGGGCAACTGCGGGCCGTGCTCGATGCTGCGGCGGTGACAGCGCTGCGCACCGGCGCCGCAGCGGTGCTCGCCGCCGAGACGCTCGGCCGCTCCGACGCCCTTACCGCGTCTGTGATCGGTACCGGCGTCAATGGGCAGGCGGCGGCCCGGACGTTCCTCGCGCGTGGCCGCCCGGTCAGCGTGTGGGACGTGAACGAGGGGCGCGCGAAGCACGTCGCGCAAGAGCTCGGCGCAGACCTCGCCCCGTCGCTGGAGGAAGCTCTCGGGGCCGACCTGGTGGTGACGGTGACGCCCGGTCACGAGGTCGTGATCGAAGAGGGGACGCTGCGCGCCGGCCAGCACGTGTCGTTGATGGGCGCCGACGGCCCCGGCAAGGCGGAGATGGCAGGCCCGGAGCTCGCGCGCGCGCACCTGTTCTGTGACGAGTGGGAGCAGGCAAGCCACGGCGGCGAGCTCGCACACGCGGTCGAGGCGGGACTCGTCACCGAGCAGGACGTGACTGCGCTCGGTGCGGTGCTCACCGGTACCGCACACGGCCGCCGCGACGACGCGGAGATCACGGCGTTCGACTCGACCGGCCTCGCGATCCAGGACCTCGCGATCGCGCTCGCCGCGATCGCCGCGGCGGGCGAGTTGCCCGATCTGCCCCGGCTCGAGCTCTAGGCGCCTTACGTCAGCCTTACCTCCGGCCGCACCTTCACTGCATGCAGGGGAGTTAGGACGTGTAGGCGGCGAACGACCGACCGCTCTCGGACCAGCTCGTAAGCCAGGAGGTGGCGGCCATGAGGCTCGCCGGTGATTCATACATAAGGCCGGAGACGATCGACGCCCACGACCGCGTCCGCGTGCCCGACGGACGGATCGGCGAGGTGATCGGCTTCTACCGGCGCCAGCACGAATCCGTCGTGGTGCTGTTCGCGAGCGGCAGATCGGACGAGTTCCTCACCTCCGACGTCAGGCACTGCGCCTAGGTTCGGCCACCCTGTTCAGCTGCGCACGCCGGGCAGATCGTGTGCGAGACGGTGTTGGCCAGGTCAATCCGAGCGAGCGCACGCCGCGGCGGCTGCACCCATTCTCCGCCGAACTGAACCCGCTCGCACCAAGCGCACATCGGGATCAGTGAGCCGGCGTCGGCGATCGCCAGCAGGTGTGCCGTGACTTCTTCGTCGTGCACCGCTTCCGCTCCCCTGAGAGGACCGTCGACGCGAATGCTAGTCCCGCTCACCGCTCGGTTCCAGTGCGAGTTGCCGAATTGCAGCGGCCACCACCTCGTTCACGTCGGCACGCGCTTCCAACCACGCGAGCAGCGCGAGCGCCGCTTCGCGGTTGTGGGCGTAGCCGGGGACGAGCTGCGCGAGCGGGAGCACGTCCGGGCCGAACCGCCGCTCCGCCCCGCGCTCGACGACGAACAGGTCCTGCTGCCTGCCCGCACCCGGTTCGGTCAGGTGGAGGAACGTCAGCACGCGATCGACCGCGTGTACCTGGATGAAGCGCATCGCGCTCAGCCGCTCGCCGCGCAGGTCGCGGTGTAGACCGACGTAGAGGTTGGTCAAAGCCTCGTTCAGCTGGTACTCGGCGTTGTCGTACGGCGACGGCCCCGGCACGCGCCCGGACTCGAGGCCGGCGGGCGCGTCGTCGCGCCGCCACACGACCCGCCCCGGCGGATACGACGCACCACGCAGCTCTCCGAGGGTGAAGACCGCGTACTCGGCGAAGAGGCCGTCTGCAAACAACACCTTCCGGCCATCGACGCTGTTCGGAAAGCTGAAGACGACCGCGTCGAGCTCCTCGAGCCAGTCGATCGAGTCGAGGTAACGCTGCTTGGCGCCGTCGTCCACGACGACGAAGAAATCGAGGTCGGAGTGATCGTCGAGCCTCCCGAGGTCGACTCCGACGGAGCCGAGACCGAGCAGCGCCAATGCGTCACCGCGCTGCGCAAGAACGACGCCGAGGTCGTCCAACCGCTGCAGTAGGCGCTGCGGGATGTCGCCGTGATTTGCGTCGGCCGCCACGGCACTGACGTTAAACAATGCGAAACTCTCGTCGTGCAGTTGCAACTCGTCTCGTTTCTTGCGGTCTCGGCAGTCCTGATCGTGGCGCCGGGCCCCGATATGGCACTCGTGGCGCGCCACGCACTGCTGGGAGGAAGACGCGCCGCGTTGGTTGCGTCGATCGGGGTGGGCACCGGCCTGACGATCTGGACGCTCGCGGCGAGCGTCGGGCTCGCAGCGCTGCTCCGGCAGTCGGAGCCGGCCTTCGTCGCACTGAAGGTCGTCGGCGTTTCGTACCTGGTGTTCCTCGGCGTCCAGGCGCTGCGCGCGGCCTGGCGGCCGCGCGAGACCGGCGCGACGATCCCGCACGCGCGTGCCCGCCACGCATTCCGGCAAGGGCTCCTGAGCAATCTCGGCAATCCGAAGATCGCGGTGTTCTTCACGAGCTTCCTGCCGCAGTTCACGACTGCCGGCGCGTCGTTCCTCTCGCTCCTCGTGCTCGGCTTGCTCTTCTGCGCCATGACCTTCGTCTGGCTGGTCGCCTACGGGACGGTCGTCGCGAAAGCGGGCGACGTGCTGCGACGCCCGCGCATCCGGCGCGTGCTCGAGGGACTCACCGGCGCCGTGCTGCTCGCGTTCGGCGTGCGCCTGGCTACCGAGCAGCGCTAGCCCGGTAGCTCGAGCAGATACCGGTCGCCGGATTCCTTGCCGTGGAAGTACGCGAGCTTCCCCGGCACGCACGAGATGAACGTCGCGTGCGGAGAGCCGGAATCCGCGATTGCCGCCAGCGCTTCGTCGAGCGGAAGCTCGCGCCCGTCCAGATCGGGGTCCTCAGACAGGAGATAGCAATGGTCCTCGGCGCCCTTCTCTCGCAGTTGCGCGGCGAGCACACGTCCACTCTCGTGCGTCGGGGTGGCAAAGCGTGGATCGAGGTGCGTGAGGTGCGGCAACTGGCTGCGCAGCGTGTCGCGCCGTTTGGCAGGGGCAAGTGACTCGCGAAACCGCGCTCGCCACTCTCCGACAAGGAAGCGCGCCAAGCCCCGCTCATGCTCCTCACCCTCATCCATCCAAGGAGCTTGCCACGTCTGGCGCCGAGTCTGCTCAAACGTCTCATCGCTGGACGCGACCCCTCGGTGCCGACCCCTCGGTGCCAGGCACCGACATAAGACTGTGACGATTTGTGCACACGTCTTGCTCCGAGGTCACATTGCCCGCAGAATCACGGAACTCGGGTGGGATGCCCGCATCGGTGCCAGGCACCGAGGGAGTACCGCGGCACAGTCGCCGCATCACAATTGAGCGACGCGCGTCAGCCGGTCTGCAGGTACCTCCGTGCCGGATCGAACAGCTCCAGCTCGGGCGGCGCCTCACCGACGATCTCGCGGGCGACCAGGTCGCCGCAGGCGAGGCCGAGGGCGTTGCCATGGCCCGAGTAGCCGCCCGCGACCCAGACCTTGTCGCGGACCTCACCGACGAGCGGCATTCGATCCGG
>Ga0070660_100000790_pt1 | contig 21058 bp, 13 predicted proteins | sample KBSC33metaG_FD_64670 | JGI IMG/M metagenome (GOLD analysis project Ga0070660, IMG submission 64670) | Corn rhizosphere microbial communities from Kellogg Biological Station, Michigan, USA - KBS C3-3 metaG | ecosystem: Host-associated > Plants > Roots > Rhizosphere > Soil ... | reverse complement strand
GGCTGCCAGTGCGTCTCCATAACGTCCATGATTCAGGATTTAAAAATAAGGCGGTAAATTCCTGTGAAGCCACCTTTGCAATAGCGTCATCTGTGCTTGTCATTGGCAAAGTGCCATTAGTAGTAACATAGGTATTCATAGCAGCAGTTGGAACTCCTAATTTTCCCATATTCTCTTTAATTCCAGATTGATATAATGCCTGTGCGGTGGCGAAATTTCCTGTTGCCCTTAAAGTTGCTTCCGCGCTGGCAAATTGCAATTCATCATAAGTAATAAATTCAACTGGAGAATTCACTGAGCCATAATAATCATTCAAACCGCCATAGTGATTTCCTTTTTTACCCAGCGTCTCATTTGTTGAATCGAAGAATATCGGATATCGCGGATCATTTGAGCTTAACATTCGTGTTGCAAGTGTAGAAGTAGAATAAGTTTCATCACCAGGCCTGTCACGGTTAAACTGATACCATGGATTTGCGGCAGTTTCTGCAGTGCCAAAAATATATTGGGCATTGTCCTCTTTACCTGTAAAAGATTGAGCAATTTCAGCTAATGCCTGTGTTGCCATAGCAGCATTACCTTTACTTTGGTGTAAGTACAGCCTGGCTTTGATAGCGTGGCCAAATTTTATCCATTGATCAGCAGCTCCGCCATATATTACATCTTCTCCGCCCGGAACAAGATTTCCCGGATTGGCATCATTTAGCTTGCTAATACCGACATCTACCAAATTTGCAATTGTGTCATATAGCGCTTTATCATCGTCAAATACAGGGTGAAGGTTTTGATCCGCCAGGTTTCCGTGAAATGCCTGGGAATAAGGAACCTTACCCCATAAATCAACAGTTACCTGCAGCGTATAGGCCATTAGAATTCTTGAAACGCCGCCGTAGGCGTTGTAGCCGCCGGCATCAGATATATTTATTAATGTATAATCATTTTCCATAGTGGAAGTGTACAAATCCGGCCAAAGGTTGTCAAAAACTCCCGGGTTTACCAGGTAGCTATAGTAAGATTGCGACTGACTGGCGTTGCCAAATACTTGCTGCATAAACAAAGAAGAATACCTGGAAATATCGCCTCCCTGTGTATAAGCAAGCGCTGCTTCAACAGTTGACAAAAGCTGCCCCGGAGGTACTTCGGATACTACATTAGGGTTATGATTGACTTCCGTAAAGAATGATTTCTTACAAGACGCCGTTAACAACATCAGGGCGAGTATTATTAAATGATAATTTTTGAGTTTCATATAATGCTTTTGAAATTGTTTATTAATTATTAAAGTCCCAAGTTCAGTCGAACGCCATAACTTTTAGTTCCGGGGTTATTAAAATAGTCGAGCCCCTGGTCATTTGCAGGACCGCCTAAACTTGTTTCAGGATCCACGCCGTCATATTTAGTCCAAAGTTTCAGATTATTGGCAAAAATTGTCACTGACAAATTAGTAAAATGATTTTTCCCAAACAGATTTTTAGCAAAATTATAAGTTAAGCTTGCCTGCCTGATTCTTGTGAAGCCGGCATTTTCAACATCTATTTCCTGCGGACCCCCAAAACTGTTTCCCACATTTTGCCAATAGAATTGGTTGTAAGAAGAAGCTATTGTATTGGCAGCGCCAGGGCCTGGTAATTCAGTAACTCCGTCTGCAGCGTAGTGTACTACATCACCGTTAGCATCTAAATGGCCTAATAAACCTTTGAAAAGAGCCGGGGCTCCCCGGTTTGAAGTTTCACCTGCGGTTCCTTTATTGGCCAGTGCGCCACGTGTTCCATTCCACATATCGCCACCATTCTTAACATCTATCTGGAAGCTAAAAGTAAATCCTTTGTAGCTCAAATTACTGATTACAGATCCAATCCAATTAGGGTTTGGATTTCCTATAACTTCATTAGGCCCAACTCCACCCCCGATTGGCATCGCATAATTATCGTCTCCTTTCACATCACTAATTAAAAGCGGGCTTTTTAAGTCGCCGGCAACTGCTCTCGGAAAGGTATTACCATAGATAACACCAAATGGTTGTCCAACTACCGCATCTATTTCTGCTTCCCCGCCACCGAAGCCTCCTACCATAATTCTGTCAAAGCCAGGGTATAGTTGAACAACTTTATTGATATTTCTTGACCAGTTGAAATTAAGATCCCACCTTAACCCACTCACTGTCTTGATAGGTGTGGTGCTTAAAGTAAGTTCTAATCCTTTATTTTCCAGCGTAGCTGCATTTAATAATGCACCAGCAAATCCTGAAGAATAGGGTACAGATACCGGAAATATTACGTCAGTAGATTTACTATAATAGGCAGTAGCATTTAAACCGATGCGATTATTAAAAAATTCCAGGTCAGTACCAAATTCATAAGAATAGGTATTTTCAGGCTTTAGATTCGGATTTCCAATAGTTGTAGTACCTGAACTGATCTGGTAACCTGCGTTTCCATTTATTGGAAAAGTGATACCATTTGTAAAGCCGTCCTGGAAACTTGCACTGCTAAAAGGTGTAGTTAATGCGTAAAGAGGTGCATCTTTACCTACCTGTGCAAAAGAAGCCCTTAATTTCCCAAATGAAAGTACGTTACTGCTTTTTAAAGCAGGCAACTCAGTAAATACCCAGGCTAAACTTGCTGATGGGTAAAAGAAAGTGTTATTGGCGGCAGGCAAAGTGGAAGATGTTTCTCTCCTTCCTGTGAGGGTAAGATACAATTCCCTTTTATAATTCAATGTTGCCTCACCATAAAACGCCATGGTACGTTTTCTTTGCTCAGTCTCAGATGAAAGGAAAGAAGTGGCATTGGAAATATCAAAATAGCCAGGCAGCACGAGAGAAGTGCCTTGTGAGAAACGGTTAAACTGGTTAAGCACAAAATAGTTGTGACCGAGTATTAAAGATGCATCCCAATCAGATGCGAATGTTTTATGCATATTAAGGGTAAAATCTGAATTAAATTGCCGGTTGGTATAACCAATTAAATACACGGCCCCGGCAGGTGAAGCATTAGAACCGATATTATAAGATTGTTTATCGTTTTGCGAATAAACATCTCCACCAACACGATAAGTAGCCGACAACCAGTCTAATACCTGGTAAGTGGCCTGCCCATAACCTAATACACGATCAAGTTCTGAGAGGTAGGGGTTATTATTTACTGTCCAGTAAGGATTGTCGTATCCGCCGCCACCCCTATAGTTTCTTTGTGTTCCATCGGGAAGCTCATAGGCGCTAACGTGGTTTTCGGCATCAGAAAATCCATTGGAATTGTCAAATGTAGCTGGTGTTCGGAACAATCCTAACATCGCACCGGAAAGCTGAGAGCCTTGCTGAATTTTATTGTTTGTAGAATGTACGTATGTTACCCCCGAAGATGCTGTTAGCTTATTGGTTATCTTATCCTGACCGGCGATGCTCAAATTGGTTTTGTTATATTTACTTAGTGGAATAATCCCGGTTTGCGCCAGATTACCTAGTGACAACCTGTAACTTGATTTATCGTTTGTAGTAGCGCCGGACAATGCGACACTATTATCATAAGTTACCCCTTTTCGAAAAAATGCATACCGGTCATAAGGTGTTACCGGAGTTTTAGCTTTCGGATCAGATTTACCAACGATATTTCCGTGTTTGTCAAATGGATAATCAGTAGCCCCATCCCAGGAGAGGGTATCTATCTTTGCTCCCCAGGAAACGGAACCTCCAGCTTCCGGCGGTGAATATTTACCGTGGCTTCCTTGAGAATACATGTCTTGCAAAGCGGGCAACTGGCTCACTTTATCAATAGTAACGGAAGAATTAACCTGGATACTTGTCCCTTTCCTTCCGGATCCTTTTTTAGTAGTAATTATTATAGCGCCACTTGCAGCCTGAATACCATAAAGAGCAGTAGCTGCCGGACCTTTTAATACATTTATAGATTCAATGTCGTCCGGATTAATATCAACACCTCTGTTAGTAGGCTGCGCGCCTCCCACCAACTGTCCGTTTGCGCCTCCAGAGGAAAACCCGTTAAAAGTTGCGTCATAGTTGTTAATGGAGTTATCAATAGGAACCCCATCTACTACCATCAATGGCTGGTTATTTCCTGTAATTGAAGTAACGCCTCTTAGCCTGATATAAGTTCCGCCTCCGGGGTCGCCGGTACTATTTATAACAGTTAGCCCCGAAGCCTTCCCCTGAAGTTCACTAAGGGGATTCCCGGTACCCGATTTATTTAGTTCGTCACTGCCTATTGACTGGGTAGCAGTGCCGAGTGACCGGACTTCTCTTTTTATACCTAAGGCCGTAACCACTACTGTTTCCATTAGGTTAGTCCCCGGCTTCAGCGTAATGTCAAGGTTATTTTGACCCTCTAATCTAAAATCAGTTGTCGTAAAATTAGTGGCCGAAATCTCAAGCACTTGCCCTGATTTGGCAGAAATACTAAATTGTCCAAGAGTGTTAGCAGCTACTCCCAACTTAGTGCCTTTAATTATAATAGACGCGCCGCTCACGGGATTTCCGTTTTCGTCCTTTACCGTGCCGGAAATTTCGCGATTTTGAGCAAAAACTAATGTCCCAAAAGACATTAGTATGACGAGTAATAGAAGAATTCGTTTTGTCATTTTTTTTTAGTTTTTTTTTATGTTAAAACTTCCTATATCAGAAGAAGGCAATAGTTTTATCATAAATGCTGCAAATATTTTTATTTTTTACCATAATATGACAATATTGATAATTGAGAGGAGGATTTGTCAGGACTCTGTAAAAATGGAAGTAGATAAATAAACCTTATGCTAAAATAAGGAAGGACGATTTTGAACAGAATCGTTTATTTTAATGATGTGGTATAAAAAAGCAGATAAAAAAAACAGTTGTGGTAAGGTTGAGGAATAATTGAAACGTCAGTAAAAGAACAAAAAAGAAAGATTTTTAATTCTTTAAATAAACAAAAATCCCCTTTTTAAAGGGGACTTTTCATTGCAGTTCGTTTTGGTAAATAATTTTTAAAAACAAAAACCCATGAAAGATTGCTTTTCAAACGAATTATTCCGGGGAATTTTTATGAATTTTTAAATTGTATCCTACACCAAGTGATTATAAAGACAAATACATTTCTTAAAACGCTGCGTGAGCTTTACATTTTTTTTTAATAAATTTTAATTTGGCGCCGTTTACGCTAAATGTTGTTGATTTTCACCTATTTTCAGCCGTCTAAAAACGCTTAATTATTTTACTTCGCTTAAATTGCATCTTTTTATAGCCCATGATCTCTATTGCCAAAAAAGAATTCCATCAGTTTTTCAGCAGCCTTACCGGATATATCACGATCATTTTATTCCTGGTAGTAAACGCGCTTTATCTTTTCGTCTTAAAAGACAGTAATATTTTTGATTTTGGCTATGCAACACTCAGCTCTTTTTTCGGCCTGGCGCCCTGGGTTTTTATTTTCCTGATTCCGGCCTTGTCCATGCGCAGTTTTGCCGATGAGTTTAAGACTGGCACTTTTGAAACGCTTCAAACCCGCCCGCTTACTAATTGGCAGATAGTTTCAGGTAAATACCTGGCCATTCTCGCAGTTATCATTATCGCTTTAATACCTACTTTTTTATACGTTATTACGGTTCACTCCTTATCCTCTACAGGCGATATTGACGGTGGCGCTATTTCGGGCTCCTATATCGGTTTGTTTCTCTTAGCCTCCGTGTTCGCAGCCATAAGCATCTGGTGCTCAAGCCTTAATTCCAATGCGGTGATTGCGTTTTTGTTGAGCGCTTTTGCATGCCTTATTTTGTATTTTGGATTTGGCGCTATTAGTAAACTTCCGGTGTTTACGGGAAATGCCGATTACTATATAGAAATGCTTGGTATTGATTTTCATTACCAAAGTATTAGCAGGGGCGTGATAGATTCTAGAGATGTTATTTATTTTTTCAGCATCATATTTCTATTTCTTTTTGCTACCCAAAAAAATCTAAACAAAAAATAAGCCCATCAAAAATGAAATCTTCTTTAATAAAAAAATGGTGGTGGCTTATACTTATCGTTGCAATTGTATTGATCAATTATGCCGCTTCTATTTTTCATGAGCGCATTGACCTGACCAACGAAAAGCGGTTTACTATTTCCACTCCGGTAAAAAAAATCTTAAAAACAATTGACCGGAAAATGGAGATTAATATTTTTTTAAGAGGAAACCTGCCGGCGGGTTTTAAAAAATTATCCGTTTCAACTCAGGATCTTTTGCAGAATTTTAAAGAATATTCAAATGGGAATATTCATTATAATATCATTTCTGCCGACGAGAAAATGCCCGGAACAGAAAGAACTTATGCTGACACGCTTACTTCGCTGGGCATGGTTCCTATCAATCTGAAAGTACAGTTAAAGGAAGGAGAACAATCGCAATATATTTATCCGGCTGCTATTGTAAATTACAATGATAAAATGCAACCGGTCAATTTATATTCCGGCTCCGATAATTTTATCACTGCGCCGGAACTCAATAGTGCAGAGGCTTTGCTTGAATTTAAATTTGCCGATGCCATTGAAAAAATTATCGAAAATAAAAAACCTTTGGTGGCTTATGCCGTTGGCAACGGAGAACCCACAGGCCCTGAAATATATGACCTCGCAGAAAATGTATTGAAAAAGAATTACAGCCTTTTCATGATGAACCTGCAAACGGAACCTGTTATTCCGGATACTTTCAAGTTGCTTATCATCGTAAAACCCACGCTCTCCTTTACCGATGCAGAAAAGCTAAAAATAGATCAATATGTAATGCATGGCGGCAAACTGCTTTGTTTTATAGACAGGCTGAACGCAGAAGCAGATAGCCTGCAAATAAAAAACGAGGTAATTGCTTACGACAGAAATTTGAATCTTGAAGATCTTCTTTTCAAATATGGAGTGCGTATTAATCCTGACTTATTAATGGATCTGCAATGCGATTTTTTGCCATTTAGTGTAAACGGAAAAACCCAGTTTGATTTTTTGCATTGGAATTATTTTCCGTTGTTTGAATCCAAACAAAATAGTGTAATTAATAAAAATGTCGGGCTTGTCGCGGGAAGGTTTGTAAATTCTATGGATACAGTGAGCGCTCCGGGAATTAAAAAAACAGTTTTATTAAGTTCTTCATCTAACTCAAGAACTATTGAAACCCCTGCGTTAATCAGTGGCAGGGAAAACCGAAATGCTCCTGAAGACGCGGCTTTTAACAAAAAAGATATTATTGCCGGCGTATTACTGGAAGGGAAATTTACTTCTTTATATAAGAACAGGGTTGGGCGGGCAACGATGGATTCTCTTGATAATTACGGAACGCCTTTCCTTAGCGAGGATATTAATGACAATAAAATGATCATTATTTCTGATGGCGATATTGTTTTAAACGGCGGCTATAAAGGTGCACCAATACCAATGGGCGTAAATACTTATACCGTAGGTACGCAGTACGAATACCAGTTTGCCAATAAGCAATTTGTGGAAAATTGTATTGAATACCTTATCAATAATGCCGGCCTTAGCGAAGCCAAAGCCAAAGATTATAAACTTCGTTTGCTGGATCCTAAAAAGACAAATGACCAAAGAGGCTTTTGGGAAATGCTGAACCTGGCGCTTCCTGTATTACTGCTTATTATTTTTGGACTGATTTACCAATGGTGGAGAAAAAGAAAATATACCAAACAAACAGTGGACAAAGAAATTAGTTAGATTCTTATTTTATTTCTTCCTAAAAACTGCCGCCTTATGCGGTGGTAATGTTTCGGAACTTTACCTGAATATTTTTTATCCCACAAAGACACAAAGAACACGAAGGATTTTTTCTGCGAAAAAATAAAAAACGAAGCCTGCCCGCCCGTCCGGATGACCCGGTCGGACGGGGATGACCATGCCAATGATGGAGAAAAAGGAAATACACCAAACAGGCAGTGGACAAAGAAATTAGTTAGATTCTTATTTTATAATGCGGATGGTGAAGTTTAGGTTTCAGCGGGAACCGAAAGTTGTTTTTGTTTCTTTAGCGTAAAATATAAAATGATAAACCCTATAATAAAAAAACACATCACCACTAAAACTGAATTTTTCATACTACCGGTTAGTTCTTCTATTAATCCAAAACTAAACATCCCGATAACGATGCCTATCTTTTCGGTTACATCATAAAAACTAAAGAAAGAAGTAGTATCTTTTGTAACAGGCATTAATTTGGAATAGGTAGATCTGCTAAGTGATTGAATACCTCCCATTACCAATCCGACAAAAACGGCTAATACATAAAAATATATTTCCGCATCTTTTCCGTTATCACTTATGGTAGCTATCTGGTAAGCTCCGATGCAAATTAAAATCCAGATAATGATCACACTCAATAAAGTTTGAAAGTTGCCAAACTTTTCAGAAAACTTAGCCATTAACTGAGCGCCGGCGATGGCCACAATCTGGATAATTAAAATAGTAATAATGAGCTTATCGGTTGGCAGCTTTAGTTGTTTACTTCCAAAAAGAGCAGCAACAAGCATAATGGTTTGCACACCGGTATTGTAAAAGAAAAAAGCCAGTAGGTATCTTTTTAAAATCAAAAGATCTTTTAACTGAAAAAAAACTTTTTTCAATTCAATAAACCCATTTGATAGAATATTATGCTCAGGCCTGAACGCGGCAGGCGTGCCTTTGGGCATTCTTGTAAGCGTAAACTGCGCAAAGCCAAACCACCATATACCGACCAGTAAAAAAGAAAAACGTGCGGGTAATGTGGCATCATTTTGCATACCAAACCATTCAGGCTTGAAAACAAAAACGAAGCAAATTAATTGGAGTATAACGCTTCCAATGTAGCCTCTAGCAAATCCCTTGGCGCTTACGCTGTCCCTGTCTTCAGGTGCGGCTATTTCTGGTAAATATGAATTATAAAAAACAAGGCTGCTCCAAAAGCCGATGCAGGCAAGAATCGTAAAAACAATGGCAACTGCAATGGTATCAATCCCTTTAAAAAAATAAAGCAGGCTGCATGAAAGGCTACCCAACAAACAGAAAAAGCGAAGAAAACTTTTCTTATTGCCTTTATAGTCTGCAATAGAAGAGAGTATCGGCGACATAATGGCTACAACAAGGAAAGCGATTCCTAATGCATAGTTATATAAAGCGGAGTTTACAAATTTTCTTCCCAGGAAAACAACTTCATTGCTCCCATTATTATTTGTTACAGTTTCATAATAGGCCGGAAAAATAGTAGAAGTAATGACGAGGCTGTAAACGGAATTAGCCCAATCGTACATGGCCCATCCATTGATAACTTTTTTAGAAGCAGTTTGCATTTGATAAAAATAATGGCTCAAAATAATCTTTTTTTTTGAAATTGGCATTTCCGGATCTCCGAAAAAAACCGGAATAATCGCTTACAGCAAATGTTCGAAAAAGAATATTGGGCGAGTCGAAAATCCTTGGGTTAATCATTTTCCTTAGCTATTTTATTCTTAATATTTTCAAAAAGAGAATTTGTGTTGTTAATTTTTTAACTAACGATTTACCTTCAAAATCAATTAGATGCATACCCGAATATTTTTGTTAACTCAAATTTTAAAATGGCAAAAATAAGAGTGGCATGATTTTAGATTTTAAAGGATATGTTATCAAAAAGTAATCAAAAATTACTTAAATGATAATTAAACAATCATAATATTTTTTAACCATCAAAAGCCAACAAACATGAACGAATATACCGACCAGTCAACGACTGAAAGCAAACCAAAAGATCTCAAAAATCTTTTTATAGGATTATTAATCGCGGGAATAATTATCCTTGCCGGATTTTTTGTCTTCGACCATAATAAGTCAGGACAAGCTATCCTGGCTCAACAAACTGAAGTTGCTAAAGTAACTACAGAAAAAAGTGAAATTCAAACAAACTTTGATGCTTCACTTGCCCGCCTTGATTCTATGCAAACTGCAAATACTGCATTAGACAGCAAATTGTCAGCAAGCAAAAATGATATTTCCAAAATGAAAACGGAGATACGCAGCATCTTAAATAAGAGGAATGCAACTGCATCAGAGCTTGCTAAAGCCCGTGATATGATTGCCCAATTGAATGGAAAGATTACTGATATGGAAAGCCAGATTGCTATGCTAACTCAGGAAAATGATACTTTAAAACAAAACGTGGTTGTGCTTACTTCAGAAAAAGCTACATTAAGCCATAACCTGGATTCTACCAATGTTGTTAAAGACGATCTTGCAAAGAAAGTGGATATTGCTTCTACATTGAATGCATCTAATATTTCAATTACTCCTGTTAAAGTAAGAAATAATGGAAAAGAAAAAGTTTCTACGGTAGCTAAAAGAGTAGATAAATTAGTAGTGCGGTTTGATGTAAATAACCGCATTATACAACCCGGAACTACCGATGTATATGTAGTTGTAATAGGGCCTGACGGAAAACCTGTTGCTTCAAACGTAGCCGCCGATGCTTCTTCAGGAGATACTTTCACAACGCGCGATGAAGGCAATAAAACTTTTACAGCAAAATTGCCTGTTGACTTGCAAACATCTCAAACAAAAAATGTTGAATTTGCATTTGCACCCGGAAGCCATTTTGCACAAGGAAGCTATAAAATCCAGATTTATCAGAATGGATTTTTAATTGGTGAAAAAACCAGCGAATTGAGGAAGGGCGGGTTATTCAGCTAATTAAGAAAATCATACTTAGTTATAAAATTGATTCACCCCTTTGAAACAATAAACTATCCTGACTTTCAGGATAGTTTTTTTTTATGGTAGCATTCGTTTAAATTTTGTGCTTTATTATTTTTTTGCAGGATTGCCATTGATTACAGTAAACCAACTTTTAATTCAATTTTGTGTTTGCTATGAATAAAAATGCAGCAACGGTTTTTTGCTATTAAGGAGTTAAGAAAAGTTAAGGTTTTCTTTCTTAACTAATCTTCATTCCTTAATGGTTTATTTAGCTACAATAAACCAACTTTTAATTCAATTTTGTGTTTACTATGAATAAAAATGCAGCAACGTTTTTTTTACCATTAAGGAGTTAAGTGGCATTAAGATTTTTTCTTAACGATTCTTCACTTCTTAATGGTTTATTTTATTTTAAATATTCAGAACCTAGTAAACATGTGGATTTTCTTTTTAGCTCCTCAATGTTTTATTTATTTCCCTTAATTTCATTCGCACAAAAAATAAAGAATGAAAAAATTAGTTGCGTTTATTTTTCTAATAGTATCCTTTTCAGTAGCAGCTCAAAAAACAGACACGCATTTACAAAACGAAATCAGCAATTTAGTAAAAGGCTTCAATGGCGACGTGGGCGTATATGTGTATGACATGGAAAAAAATAAAATCGCAGCGGTAAATGCAGATACTATTTTCCCCACAGCCAGTATGGTGAAAGTGCCGATTTTTATAGGCTTGATGCACAAAATACATAATGGCGATTTGACTTATCACCAGGATATGCTCTTTACGGATTCTGTGCGCTATTCTGAAGGGCAGGAAATTCTTGCTTCTTTTAAAGACAGTCAAAAAATTGCCCTTAACGATGTAATCATGCTGATGATGAGTATGAGCGATAACGGCGCGAGCCTTTGGCTGCAAGGACTTGCAGGCGGCGGCATACAAATCAATAAATATCTTGACAGTCTTGGTATGAAAGATACGCGAGTTAACAGCCGCACACCTGGAAGAAAAGAAAACTGGAATCAATACGGCTGGGGACAAACAACACCGCGGGAAATGGCAACGTTAATGAGATTTATTGTTGAGAATAAAATTATTGATAAACAAATAAGTGAAAGAATGTTGAGGATGATGAGCCGGCAGTTTTGGGATGAAGACGCCATCTCCCAGATTCCGCCAAATATTTTTGTTGCCGACAAAAGCGGAGCTGTGGATCAAACACGCGACGAGGTTTTGTATGTAAACGGAAAGCATCCTTACATTTTTTGTATTTGTACTAAAAATATTAAGGATAGCAGTTGGGAGCATGATAATGAGGCCTGGGTTCTTACCCGCAAATTATCTGCATTGTTATGGAAGCATTTTAATCCAAAATCAAAATGGCAACCGAGCGCTTTTCTTAAATAAATATTTGCGAAAAGAAAATAAGAATGGCTCTTTTTTGTTGATTTGCTGTAGGAGTAGCATCAAATCAGGTTTTGATTTTTGAATACCCAATCGTGCGTTAACCCTCCGTTAATTTCAATCAGGTTCTTCTCACTGATCTGACTCCGAAAATTCTATTTGAGTCATCCATCCATATTATAATGTTTTATTGTTCAGGATTAAGTAGATTATTTTTTAGATTTCAATAAATAAAAATAAAATTTACTTATTAATTTTTTTTTGCGATGGATTTACTAAGTAAAAAGCGTCAAAATAACAATTGAAAATTAAATGGAATTTTAAGTGAAAAATTTATCCAACTTTCATAAATATCGTCTATCCATACAAAACCGGATTCGGGCAATTTTCCTATTCTTCAGAAAACATAATCTTACATTATTGTTAGTCTTCTGTATAGCTTTCTCAACTCGTCCTGTAGTGGCGCAGGACAGTACTTACAAGGGGCTGCCAGAAAGATGGAGCTTGCAGGATTGCTTTAATTATGCAACGATGAATAACATTCAATTGCAAACACTTGCCAAAGATGTGGACATTAATTATCAGAGTCTGTTGCAGGCAAAAGCGGCGCGCTTACCCAACTTAACTGCCAGCACCAGCCAAAATTTTACTAATTCTAAAAATGCCAATCCTGTGGTTGGAGGCTTTCAAACCCAATCTAATTTTGCAAGTAATTATGGTGTTAATTCTTCCCTGACTCTTTACCATGGCGGCTTTATAAAAAACAATATACAAGCGCAGCAACTTAATATAGATGCAGCAAATCTTAATGTGCAGGAAGCGCAAAATAATATCACTATTCAGATCGCGCAAGCTTACCTTAATATTTTATTGGCCAAAGAAAATATCGTCGCCCTTCAGAATGTAATCCAAACTTCGCAGGCGGAATATGACAATGGTAAAATTCTTTTTGATGCGGGGAGCATCGCAAAAAAAGACCTGGTGCAATTGGAAGCCACGCTGGCGACTGATAAATATAATCTTGTGATAGCTCAAAATCAATTGAGGCAAAATACGCTTACGCTAAAACAGATTTTGGAGTTGCCGTCTCCCTATAATTTACAGGTTCCTGATTCGATAAATATAACCATTCCAATGGAAGCAACTGACTTGCAAACGGTTCAGGATAGCGCTTTACAAAACAGGCCTGAAGTAAAAAACAGCGAAATTGCCTTGCAACAATCCGATTTGCAACTCAAGCAATTTTATGCTGCTACCAAGCCCACTATTTCGGCCGGGGCTTCATTAAACAGTGGATATTCTGACGGGCAAAAAATCAGTTATCCCAATCAATTGAATAATAATTTCTATCAACAAATAGGAATAACTATGGCCATTCCTATTTTGAATAATCGTACCAACAAAACAAATATTGAAAAAGCAAAAATAGAAATTGATCAATCCAAGCTTGCATTAAAGAGTACAAAATTGGTTTTGTCGCAACAGGTAGAGCAGGCTTATATCAATGTATTAAATGCAAAAGGACAATATGATGCAGCAGAGATTCAGTTCAGCGCCAACGAAGAAAATTACCGCATAGCCAATGAACAATTAAAATTGGGCGCTTTAAATACGGTTGATTTCCTGGTACAGAAAAATTTGTTCGTACAGGCCCAACAGGCTTTAATACAGGCAAAATACAATGTCATTCTGAATCATGGCATTTATGAATTTTATATGGGAGAACCAATAACATTATAATTTTTTAAAAAAATGAAAAAGTTTATTTGGATTGTTGTAATAATCATAATAGCAGGTGGCATCTATTTTTTTATTAAGAAAAAAAAAGAAGACAAGCCTATTACTTTAATCACCGAGACAATGCATACCGGTATTATATCTAATAGTGTAACAGCTACCGGAACTATAGAGCCTGTTGATACCGTGAATGTAGGTTCTCAGGTATCCGGAACCATACAAAATATTTATGTTGATTTTAATTCTGTTGTAAAGAAAGGACAACTTTTGGCTACGCTGGATAAATCCCTGTTAACTGACCAGGTAAACCAGGATAAAGCCAACCTCCAAAATGCCCAGAGTACTTTGGAATATCAGCAACAAAATTTTGACAGGCAAACCAAATTAAAAAATGTAGGCGCTATCAGCCAAGCTGATTTCGAAACTGCGCAATCTACTTACAATACAGCGGTGGCGGCCGTTAGCAGTTCTAAAGCGATTTTAGCCGCAGCAGAAAGAAACCTGTCTTATACAGATATTTATTCTCCAATTAATGGTACGGTATTATCCCGCAATGTGAGCGCGGGTCAAACGGTAGCCGCCAGTTTTAATACTCCCACGCTTTTTTCAATAGCTAAAGATCTCACCAAAATGCAAGTACAGGCGGCAGTTGATGAGGCCGATGTGGGCAATGTAAAAGCCGGACAACAAGTAAGTTTTACTGTAGATGCTTTTCCTAATAAAACTTTTATGGGTACCGTAAGGGAAGTAAGGTTGCAACCCATTATTACAGCTAACGTGGTAACTTATTCAACGATTATAAATGCTGAAAACAATGACTTGAAACTGAAACCTGGTATGACAGCGAATATTACCATTTATCTTCAACAGGATAGTAGCGCTGAATTGATTTCTGCAAAAGCCTTAAATTTCACTCCCGATTCTTCACTCACGCGGCAATACCAAATCGTTGATACTCTTTCAAGCCATCATGAAAACAACGACTCTGTGATGAAAAAAAGCAGAACTCCTTTTCCTGCAAAGCATTCAAAAGTTTGGATTCTAAATGGAAGCCAGGTTGTTGAAAAACGAATCAATACCGGAATGAATGATAATATCAATGTGCAGGTATTATCGGGCCTTGATAAAGATGATAAAGTGATTGAAGGGATACAAATAGGCGCACCTGCCGAGGTAGGGGCATCAGATGCAGCAAGAAGCCCCTTTATGCCTTCAAGAAGAAGACCTGCTACTAAAAAAGCAACTACAACGGGGAAATAAAAAGGGAGTATAAAATTTGAAGTAATGGGAAAAAAGATTCTTGAGATAACTGATTTGAAAAGGGAATTCAAAATGGGTTCTGAAATAGTCAGGGCATTAAAGGGGATTTCTTTTTCTGTGAATGAAGGTGAGTTTGTAACTATCATGGGCGCCAGCGGATCAGGCAAAACAACACTTCTTAATTTATTAGGATGCCTTGACAAACCTACAGAAGGAACTTATTTACTGGATGGTGTAGATGTTGGAAAATTATCACGCAACGAACTGGCAAGATTACGAAATCAGAAAATTGGATTTGTGTTCCAATCTTATAACTTATTGGCGCGCACTTCTGCTATTGAAAATGTAGAGCTGCCTTTGTTGTATAATGCGAAGGTGTCAAAAAAAGAACGGGACCAAAAGGCATTGAAGGCATTGGATGCAGTGAAATTATCAGATAGAAAGGATCATTTGCCCAATCAGATGTCCGGTGGCCAGCAGCAGCGTGTAGCCATTGCAAGAGCCTTGATAAACGAGCCGGTAATGATATTGGCAGATGAGGCGACAGGAAATCTTGATACGCGCACTTCTTATGAAATAATGGCTTTGGTACAGGAACTGAACGAGCATGGAAGAACAATTGTTTTTGTAACACACGAGCCGGATATAGCATCTTTTAGTAGCAGAACCATTACGCTAAGAGATGGAAAAATAATAAAAGATGCGCCGAATGAAAATGTACGGTCAGCAAAAAAAGCTCTTGCCGAATTACCGGTAAGCGATGAAAGTTGAAAGATTAATTATACGCATCCTTCAGAAAAAGAATAAATAAGTATGAATCTTAATTGGTATTTATTTTAAAGTGAAATAGAATGAGATCAAAAAATATTATAAAATGAAACTTTCCAATCTTTTGCAGATAGCTATAAAGGCTTTGCAACGAAATAAATTAAGAGCATTGCTTACCATGCTCGGAATTATTATTGGCGTAGCAGCAGTCATTGCAATGGTTGCCATTGGGCAGGGTTCCAAACAAAGTATCCAGGCTCAGTTGTCGAGTATGGGTTCTAATATGATCACTGTGCTCCCTTTCAGTAATACTACAGTTGGCGGTGGCGGTGCACGAGTTGCTTCCACAGGGTTACAGACACTCACTTTAAAAGACATAAAAGCAATTCAAACAAATGCAAAATATATCAGTGAAGTATCTCCTGCTGTAACATCAAGAGGCCAGGTTGTATATGGAAATTTAAATTGGCCAACTACAATAATGGGTGTAAGCCCCGACTATCTTACTATACGAAACTGGCCTTTAAAAGAAGGCGTTTCTTTCAATGCTGAAAATGTAACTACTGCTGCTAAGGTTTGTTTAATAGGCCAGACAGTGATTACTAATATTTTTCCTCCGGGAGAAGATCCTCTTGGCAAAATTATCCGGTTCAATAAAATACCTTTTACAATAATCGGTGTGCTTGCTCCAAAAGGCGCCAACGCTTTTGGTTCGGATCAGGATGACATCATCCTGGCGCCATACACTACTGTTCAGCAGCGAATTCTTGGCATTACTTACATTCAGAATATTTACGCATCTTCAATCAGTGAAGGCGCTACCGACTCTGCCACAGCCGAATTAACAAGGATTCTCCGTACTTCACACAATCTGAAACCATCTGACGACGACGATTTTCAACTACGTGTCATGGCCGAACTGATAAGCGCGTTTAGTTCTACAAGTCAGTTGTTAACTGTTTTATTGACTGCAATAGCAGGGATATCACTTGTTATCGGCGGCATTGGTATTATGAACATCATGTACGTATCGGTGACGGAACGTACCAAAGAAATTGGTTTACGAATGTCTATTGGCGCACGGGGCATAGATATACTCATGCAGTTTCTTATTGAAGCGATTATGATTAGTATTATCGGAGGTATCATTGGGGTTCTTTTGGGAATTGGTGCTTCACAATTGATAGCCTACTTCCTGAAATGGCCTACGCTGATTTCAGTTACTTCTATCGTTGTGTCATTTGCAGTGTGTGGCATCACCGGGATATTTTTTGGCTATTATCCGGCAGTAAAAGCTTCAAGGTTAGATCCTATTGAAGCATTGCATTATGAATAATAAACAAATCCATCACTGCAATTTTTTAATTGAAACAGTAAAACAACAAATACCGCGGAATCTTATTTTTATACTTAAAAGAGTTGCTGCGCGAATTGCGTTCCCGTTAGCACTTTGCTTTTCACTCCTTTCTGTTGAATAAGAACTTTAAATTTATTGCCCATATCCATCAGTAATTTATTGATTTGAAAAATAAAATCCTTCTTATCATCTTCCTTTTTTTCCATTTCTAATTTTCGTAAATAATTTCCCAACCCCCAAGAGCGCAGGAAAAGCGCCTGCGTGGTGAATCCGGTGCATTCCAATTCATATTTTTTACCAAAATCATTTATTGCTGAAAAATTTACATGGGCAGTAATATCCTGAGCTCCAATATCGGAATAGAGTAAATTATTTACTTCATGGCCTTTATAACATATAAGCGTACCCGAACTTCTTTTGGAACTGTAAAATTCGCTGGCGGGAAAGCCATAATCAATGGTAAGAACAAAACCTGATTTCAAATTAAGGGCTATTTCCTTTATCCAATCTATAGCCTGCAGATTTATTTCTGTAGCATAATCTTTTGGTAAAACAATATTTTGCGCCAGCAAATAATTTTTTAAATCTTCATTCGCAGGTTTCAGTGTTTCAATAAATTCATTTGTATAATCCACAAAAACCTCCATCAATTCGTCCTTCATAATCACTTTGTGAACAGGAAAATTATCGAGCAATTCATTAGATAAAATACAACCATTTATTTCGGGTATTTCATTTATGGAATTGTACCAGCTTACCTTTTCATTTAATAATTTTTTTTCCTCATGCCGCATCGCTTCGCTTTTTTCGATGATGCAATAATTCAGTTGATCATATAGGGCAGGATTACTTTTCAGATGATTGATAATATCATGACAGAGCACTCCCGTTCCCGCTCCATATTCTACAATAGTGAAAGGTTTTTTATCCAGCAAAATCCACATTTCTTCTATTTGTTTTCCAATTATTTCTCCAAACAAAGAACTTAAAACAGGACTGGTATAATAATCGCCGTGCTTCCCGATTTTTTTCTGCGGCGAATTATAATATCCAAGGTCAGGGTAATAAAGCGCCATTTCCATAAAATCGCGAAAAGAGATCGGCCCTTCCGTTTCTATTTTGTCTTTTATTATTTCTGAAAGGCTCATGTTATATAATGTTTTTAATAAAAATAAAATTTGGATTTGATGATTACGTAGCTATTATTAAAAATGCGTAAATCTAATAAGTAATCTTTCATTTTTGTCCTTAGTATTTGTACGATGAACACAGTAATTACAACAGCTATAAAAACCCGCAATACTGCCCTTGCAACCGTGAGTGTTGGCCTATACTTTTGTCTCAGAAGTTGATTGAAGCGGTAGAGAATAAAAATCTTAAACTAAAATTAACTCATCCAAATCCAATGAAAGCCGCCCGATAAAAAACGGGCAAATCTTAAAAAAGAAGCTAAGCCTAATGAAAAACCCAAGTGCGATTTAAGCCTGAAAAACCATGAAACCCCAGGATTAAATTAATTAAAAAACTTCCCTTGTAATGAGGGAAGTTTTTTATTTCAAAACGTCTTATTTTTTTATTCTTTCGGAATCATTTGTAAGCACACAGGCCGGGGAATATGAATTTCTTTACCGGTTTTAGTCAGCAACCCCGTTTCTTTATCTATTTTAAAAATGAATATGCTTTCAGAATCCTGGTTGGCAGCCAATAAAAAATTCCCGGTTGGATCAATAATAAAATTGCGTGGATGACTTCCCAAAGATGATTGCGTTCCTTTAAAAGTTAATTTACCGGAATTAGGATCTATAGAAAAAATAACAATTTGGTTTATATCTCCTCTGTCAGATGCATACAGAAATTTTCCATCAGGAGAAATCATAATTTCAGCAGCATCTTTTATGCCACTAAAATCTTTTGGAAAAGTAGGAACATCCTGGATTGGAGAAAGGGTTCCGTTTTCATAACTATAAGTTGTAACTGTTCCGCTCAATTCGTGTATGAGATAAGCATATTTTTTATTCGACGCAAAAACAATGTGCCTCGGTCCGCTTCCTTTTTCAGATGCTACTGAAGGTGGAGTTGATAAAATAAGTGGTTGTTCTTTTGATGGATCGAATTTGTAAATCATCACTTTGTCCAAACCTAAATCAGGAGTCAGCAAAAATTTTTCATCAGGAGAAAAAACCGTTTCATGTACATGAGATATAGCGCTATCGCCGGGCTCCCGGTATATGGTATCATGAATTAATTGAGAAAAAGGCTTTACAGAGCCATCTCCGTTTATTGGAAATACGGAAGCAGTGCCACTGGAATAATTAGCTACTGTAAGCCATTTATTATCTGAAGAAGTAGCAATGTAGCATGGATCATCTCCGCCGGAAGCAGTTGTGTTTATAAAATGTAAGGTTCCATTACTCTTGTCAAAAGAATAAGCAGTGACTCTTCCCGGATTAGCGCCATTGGTTTCGTTGACCGCATAGACGTATTTATGATTATTTGAAACAGTAACCCACGAAGGATTGGTGACACTGTCGGTATTGCTTACCCATGTTGCGTCACCGGTTTGCGAATTGAAATCATAAATATAAATTCCTTTGCTGGTGGTGTTTGTGTAAGTGCCGATGAACAAATAATAATGTTGCGGATTAGAGCAGGAAGCAAACAAAAAGAGAAAAGATGCAGCGAGAACATTTTTTAAAGTAAACGTTTTAATTTTCATTTTTATGTTGTTGAAATTTTAAGGAATTAGATTCTATAAGCAATGATAAATTTTATTTTCTTCTGATGATTTCAAATTTTTCGAAATCTATTTTATGTTGATTTGAAACTTTTACTTCATCTACCACTGCTCCTTCAGGCCCTGCTTTACAAAAATTTATGAAGTCATTTAATGCTTTCTCATCTCCTGTAACCAAAGCTTCTACTTTTCCATCAGTTGTATTTTTTATCCATCCTGTTATGTGTAATTTTTCCGCAAGCCGCCTGGATGTTTCCCTGAAAAAAACTCCCTGTACTTTTCCGCTTATCAATAAATGAACAGTCTTCATGTTTCCAAAGATAGGAATGTTGAAGAAATGAAAATGATTTTCAAATCCTGTCTGCTATAAAAATAAGAATCTGCTTTATTTATTCCTTTACTGTAAAGAGGCTTATTAAACTCCTGCAACTCTTCGTTTGTATTCTGCCAGTGCTTCATCCAAACGTCCTTTTGAATCACCGGCTCCGGGTGCATTATGCGATGGGTGAATGAACAATTTAACTCCTCTGCCAGCAAGGATTTCAGCAACTGTAGTTACTGTCATCCATACACAGGTGATGAAAGCCATTGTAGAAACGGGGCCTATTTTATCAACATGATTTTTTAATGTTACTGAAGCATCTTCAATGGGAGCGCATGTATCCACAACGATATCCGCTATTTCAAAAATATTTTTTCCGGAAGAATGTCTTGTCTTTTTTCCTTCAGCCGCAGCTGCTGACCCAAAAACTACCACTTTCATTCCTTTCTTTTTTGCCTCGAGGGCTATATCAATATTTACATTGTTGATACCTGAATGTGAAAAGAGCCACATCGTATCGCGCGGATCAAAATCATATCCTTTCATTATTTCCACGCCATATCCTTCCACTCTTTCTAAAAAAATAAATTGATGTACACCCATTTGGCCGGTAATATTGGTAAAAAAAGTGAGCGGTAATTCTACTATGGGATGAAAGCCAACAAATCCGCCAATCCTCGGATACATTTCTTCAATGGGTAAAGTGGCATGTCCACATCCAAACGTATGCACCCAGCGTCCGCTTTCAATTGAATCGGCCATTAAGTGAGCCGCTTTCAACATATTCTCCATTTGTGTTTCTTCAATACT